>Ga0209164_1000128_pt1 | contig 247090 bp, 204 predicted proteins | sample MTBNYHSulfiMetaG_FD_187458 | JGI IMG/M metagenome (GOLD analysis project Ga0209164, IMG submission 187458) | Enrichment culture microbial communities from rom New York Harbor, USA that are MTBE-degrading - MTBE-NYH (New York Harbor Sulfidogenic)... | ecosystem: Environmental > Aquatic > Marine...
TATATGAAATGAAAAGAGAGCCTCCCGCTTAATTCTCCCGCTGAGAAGCTGAGACGCGGAGGATTTTTTGAACGCCTAAGGCATTTGAATTTTGGAACATCAAGCACGTGAGATGTTTGAATCTTTTGAACACCATACGTTGTGTTTCAGTTTAACTGTCCCCCTACACGCAATAGTATGGCAAATTCATCAGAAAAACTCACCATCAAATCATTCTTATATAGCCAGTTTTTTGCCTTTTTGATCGGAAATACTGCCAGTTGTGAATGGTCTTTTCAAATTGTACCAATTTCGATCGTTTATAGTGTACCAGTTTAAAAATATTCACACCCTCATTCGGTGGGCACTTTTCCGGTGCATTTTAAAGAGCCCTCTAAAACTACAAGTCAATGTTAATAAAGATTTAGATAAGTGGCACCGAGACCCAATTCTCTTCCACATCACCCAATTCATCCCGTGAAATTCCCAATCTTGATTGGGAGCCCTATTTCACGGGATCATCATTCTTCATTCAATTCATAATTCATAATTCTTCATTCATAATTAAAAAAGCCCCACATCTCTGCAGGGCTTTTTTCACGTGGCCCCGACCGGAATCGAACCAGTGACACAGGGATTTTCAGTCCCCTGCTCTACCGTCTGAGCTACAGGGCCACTTGCTTTTTTAACTCAAAAAGCGTGGCAATTTAGAGAAGTCCGTGTGTATCAGTCAAGAGAATTTTTTTGCAAAGGTTGAAAGGTTCAGAGGTTGAGAGGTTCATGATCTGACTCGTTACGTTTCCTGTGACTTTGGACTTTTAACTTTGGACTTTCGACTTTTGACTGCCAATTCAGAATTAAGAATTCAGAATTCCAAAAAATATGTAATCGATGAACACCGGTCTACATTAAATAATGATTTGAGCCATGAAATTTTTCCGATTGTCAATGCACGGATAATTGAATACCTTTTTTCCTGCTTTTCACTAAGCATTGAAACATAAAAACTGTCCAGAGGCATGCGATGTCTTGCATATACTCTCAATCCGTAATCAGCCATCAGATGGGACATGGCTTTGGGTGTAAAATGATACAGGTGCCTCGGTGCATCCCAGGCTGCCCAATGCTTACCGTAGTATTCAGCATCATAACTGTGATAGTTTGGAACGGCAATTACAAGCTTCCCTCCTTCTCTCAGTAACCTTTTCAATTGCCCCATCATACCGTGAAGATCATGGATATGTTCCAACACATGCCATAAAGTAATTACATCAAAGGATTTTTCTTTAAATAATTTCAGAGATTCCAGAGGTAGAAGTTCAATTCCGGTTACTTTATTTGCATGATCCCGGGCTTCCGGATCCGGTTCGATTCCCGTTACAGTCCATCCGGCTTTCTTCATGGTTTGCAGAAAATGGCCGGTTCCCGCTCCCACATCCAACAAAGTCCCCTTCGAAAAACCCGTTTCATTTTCAATAAGGTTTTTTTTATCCTGAAGTGTTTTTTTTCGGGCTATATAATACAGACGACTGATCAGTCCAACACGAGTGTCCGTATGGGATATATAATCCGGGGATTTATAATAGACAGGCAGTCTATCTGCTTTGGGAAAGGGCTGAATGAAGCGGGCGGTGCAGCGGGGACATTCCATCAGTGTGAACCATTCCCTGGTTACCAGCCAGTCCTGAATGCGCATAACATCGAAACTTTGTTCATTCCTGCATACTGGACAGGGAATGGATGTGAGTTCGGGATAATCGGATTCTGCCACTATTTTAATAACCTTAAAACTTTTCCGTCCATTGTGGTGAGAACGATATCATCATTGCTTCGGGGATATAGTGTATTGACCAATGCAGTTGATACACGGTGTTTCCAGAGGATTTCACCGGTGAGAGGATCCATGGCATGGACTTCACCACGCTGGGTCGGATAAAAGAGCATCCCTTTTTTTTCCACTGGCGGTGCCATACCGATATCATATCCAAAATCACCGGATGTCTTCCAGAGTGTTACAGCCGAATCGGCCGTGGCATCCATACACACAACCGAATCCTGCATGGTTCTTGCATAAATTCTGGAACCGCATTCAGAAATACCGATACTTTCACGGACCATGTGTTTATCGGTCCGCCAGATGACTTCTCCGGTTTTCTCATTCAAGGCCGTCATAACCCTGTCCGGAGCCACAATAAAGACCACACCGTTATGAACTACGGGCTGACAGACGGCAGGAGAATAAAGAACGCCTGCCATTGGCCCTGCCCACTTCCATGCCAATTCACCCGTAAAACGGTCCAAAGTATAGAGATGACGGTCCCAGGCGCCCACTATCACATGTTCTTCCGTAACAGCAGGTGTGGCTTCTATATATTGTTCAACCCCTTCGAAGGTCCAGATCAGTTCACCATCGGAAGCATTGATACAACGGATTTTTCCGTCACTTCCCCCGATATAGGCTTTACCATCCCGGACTGCCGCCGATGAGACAAAGGGCATCTCCCCTTTTACAGACCACACTTCATAGCCATTTCTCAGGTGAATACCGTAAATCGTGGAATCACATGAAGCCGCAATAACCACATTTCCTTCAACAATGGGATTACCGAGAACCGGTCCGCCGGTAGAAAAACGCCAGAGTTCTTTACCGGAACGCCTGCTTAGGGCTACGACATCCCCGTTATTGAGTCCGACTACAACCCGTGAATACGTGACGGCCGGTGCACCGGCAATCAGATAGTCAAGATCGGTTATCCAGTGAGGATTGATATCGGGATACTGTTCATTCACGGAAAAATCAGCCGGTTCTATGGATTCATAATCGGTTATTCTTTCATGAAGAAGGGCCATTTTGAACCATGGTTCTTTTAATTCTCCGCCTGTCATTTTTTCCCGGATGTATAAGGAATCGGATGTAAGAGTCACAATATTGTATCCCCCTTCATCCCGGCGAGCCAGAGTGGAACGCCCCGTCAGTCCGGTTATGCCACCATAATTTTTTACTTCATTTCTGTGGTGGTGTCCGTGAAGAACAGCCTGAACATTCTTCGTCTGCAGAAGACTCAGAATATCCCGGTAATTACGGACGGAGTTATCTATGGGATAATGATTGATAATAAAAATCTTTTCATGATCTTCAACAGAATTAATGGCATCCCGGAGCCACCGTACATCCGCAGGATCCACGAACCCGTCTCCCATCCGCAGGAGAGGACCCTGATGAAAACCTATAAAACGGAAGTCACCGATTTGAACATTAAATTTATCATAGCCGAAAACACGAATGTATTCGAGTCCGCCGCTGTATGTCCATTTGTATTCATGATTTCCCGGAATGGCGTACCATGGAACATTTAAACTGTCCAGAAGAACCTTAGCTCTTTCAATATGCCCCGGAAAATCGTAGTCCGTCAGATCGCCCGAAATAATAACAAAATCGATTGAATCCAGCCCGTTAATATCGTGTATGGCTCTTCCCAAATCTTTTTGTCCTGCCAAACCACTGGTATGGAGGTCGGACATCCAGGCAAATCGGAGTGATTCTCCGGCATAAAGAATGGCACTTAAACCCAGTAATAACAGAAAAAAACGTTTCATAATAGTCATTCCCGCTTCAGAGGTTTAGTAATTAACCTCTGAAGTTAATTTATTCTATATATTAGGTCAACCTAAAGTAATTACTTCAGGAGAACCATTCGGGAAACAGTCTGTTGTGAACCGGACCGCAGGCGTATTAAATAGATTCCCGAGGCATACCGGCTCCCGTCGAAGACTGTTTCATAACGTCCGGCCGGGAAGTAACCATCCACCAGATCGGTAATGTGAGAACCCCGGATATCATAGAGTGACAAACTCACACGGTTATAATCCGGAATTTCATAACGTATGGTTGTCACCGGATTGAACGGGTTCGGATAATTCCCGTGTAGTGCAAAGACCGCAGGGATATCAATATCCTCCACGGAAACAACAGGTTTAACGGTCAGGACAAATTCTGTTGTATCCGTTAATTCACCAATGCCGAAATCCTTAACAATCACACGGATAAGGGATTCGCCGGCAAAGGTTGAAGCGGCATTGATATAGACCCGTTCACCGGATGTATGTCCGGAAATTCTGAATGTAATATCGGATGAATCTGCTTCGCAGATAATCTGATGGATATCTCCCGGATTGGGATCGGTAAAATTGACAAAGATACGGAGGCTTTTTCCCTGATCCATAGATGTATCCGGCAGGCTTTCAACCACAGGCGGTTCATTGGCAGGAGCCTGACCGCTTGTCCGTTTCACAAGGCGGATATCATCAATCCAGATGGTACCGGATACAGCACTGCTGTCGGTTCGTGCCAATTGAATACTTTCAAGACGATAGGATGTTCCGTCCATGGTTCCCAGTCCCACACCTTCCCAGAGGCCAATATCATCAGGATCCCATAATTTCCATTCAATGAGCTTCCAGCCCACCCAGTTCAGTGTATCCCAGTGGGAAACTTCGGCAATGGCATCACCGCCTGTTTCATACAGTGAAAAACGGATCAGGTTCATACTGCTGTCACCATAGACATACGCCTGGAATGTCCAGCTTGTATCAATGGAAACCTGTGTGGGTGCACCGCCCGCAATATGCTGCCGGAGGAACCAGCCCTCAGTGGATTCCATATCCCATGTATAAATCAGGCGTCCGCCCCGGCGCTTTGCCGGATCCATGGATGAACCGGGCAGGAAATTATCTGATGCAGACTTCTCAAAGGAGGAGGCAGATCCAAGAACACCTGCCGTACTTCCGGAATATGTGGGATCACGCCAGTCGCCCAATCCCATAAAATCTTCGATCATTTTATGTTCATGATAATAGTAATTTTTCGTGGTAAAACTGAATGAGAGGGGCTCATCTATTGTGTTGCCGGCCGTATCGGCAAGACCGGCAGACAGGGTAAGGTTCATATCGGCACCGGAAGCCGGCCGGGAAAACGAACGGATATTAAGAACCGATTTATCATTCCATGTTGTAAGGAAAGCATCCGGAGTAATACGCATTCCATTCGTAGTTAATAAAATACGGTCCGGAGATACCGAAGCAGGATCTACCAATTCATTGAAACGAAGAGTAAAGGGTTCGGTAATATCAATTTCAGCAGGATCCCTGTCCGGCATAATATCAACCAGAACAGGGGGATCTGCATCCCGATCATCGGTTGTAAAACTGATAGACCAGGGATCACCGCCTGTACCATCACCGTTTCCGTCAAGGGGTAGACCAATTTCATCCGTCAAATCGCCCGGAAGAGTAAAGGTATATGTAACACCGTGGGCTAAATGGGACTCAAAGGCAACGGTCACTTTGCGGCCCCCTGATGCCCAGTTCAACCGGTCCCATGTAATAACTTTGGCAGGTGTTTCCGGGGCAATTGTCACTTTTTCGGCAAAGACATCCGGATCCATCCGTTTGGAGAATTCCAGTTCAATTTTCACATTCACACGCACAAAGGACCCATCTTCCACCGAACTTGAAGCAACTATAGGCGGATAGGATTCAATATAATCCGTATAGACCCTGTCAGCGGAAGGAGAAGGATTCCAGTAGCGGTTATAAATAACGGCATAATAGCCGTAAATCCCTTCAAAACTCTGGGTTCCATCGAATGATTCAGTCACGGTCAAAGGATCAGTCCCATAGGTCATGGCAATAATATTGTCCGTATCGGGATCGATACTTTCAGCACCTGTCCGGTACAGGACAATCCAGTGCGGATCGGTAACACTGACAGGCATTGAAGCAGTAATCTCATAATTGTCATCCACCTTATTCAGGTTCATAACAGGAGCCGCGGCAGGAGAATCAGATGAAAGAAATGTCATGGCTTTCATACGGGTTTGATTTTTGAAGAATGTCTGTCCTGCTTCATTCCAATATTGCTGATCCGCCCAGGACCCGTAACTGAAAAACTGAAAACCGTCCACCCAGGGAAGGGTCCGCAGGGTATTTACTATAGAGGGATGATTATTCCAGTTCGTTCCAAAATTATAGCTTCCCGGTCCCACGGAATATAGTCTGCCGGCCTCGATTCCGGGCTGTATATTGGGTTCCCAGTCTGTCGTGAGGGCATAGTGGAAACCGGAAGCGGTAGTCCAGTGGTAGTGCATGGGCGTTAGTTGATCCACCCAGCCTTCATTGAACCATTTTGCAGCATCCTGAAAAACCGTATAATACCCTGTCCAGCCACCTGTTTTATATTGCCCAAGTGCGGCAACGGAGACTTTCACCCAGGGTTTCACTTTTTTCACGGAATCGGCTACCATTTCAACAAAAGTGTCTGTAGATCCGCGCCAGAAATTTTCCCATGTTGTATATCCGGAAGGAACCCCGCCGCTGTAAGGATGGTCAACATCATACAAGTAACGGCCCCCCTTGTTTTCTGTTAAATCCCGGAGAATATGTTCAGGAGGCATTGTCCCGTCAGGGAGTTCATTTTCCCGGACGATCCGCATCCACTCTTCACCGGCTTTAGAGCTTAAATACTCATTCCAGCGGATATAATCAAAATGGAGTCCGTCTACATCGTAACGGTTCACGATATCCATAGCCACATTACGGGTGTATTCCCGAACGGCTTCCAGTCCGGGTGACAGGCAGATATTGGATGTCATGGGGTTGCCGTCCTGGTCGCGGCAAATCCATTCCGGGTGTTCGGCTGCCGGTGTTCCAGGACGTGTGCTGGACGTATGAAAAGCATTAAACCAGGCATGAATTTCCATGCCCCGTTTATGGGCTTCTTCGATGGCATACTGCAAGGGATCGTATCCCGGGTCTTTGTATCCCAGATATGAGCCCCAGGGTTCATAGGAAGAATCATAGTAAGAGCTGCCCCCCTGCCGAACCTGCCATAAAACCGCATTCATATTGGCTTCTTTGTGGCGGTCCAGAATCTGACGTGTTCTTGCTTTCAGCTGTTCAGTAGTCATACTGGCGCTGTAAGCATTCCAGGTAATAACCCAGGTTGCACGGAATTCCTCATTGGGAGGTTGCTGGGCAAAGAGTATCAGGGGGATTAAAAGACATAAAATAAAGTTTTGAATACTTTTCATGATCTTACTCCATAAGAATTAGTTTATAAATATCCTTTAAAAATAACACAAAAAAAGCAGAAAGACACATATTCATAACAGTTTATAATAAGAAGTCCGTTAAACAGATTATCATTCATTAAGAACGGTTCTGGCCCGAAAACCCTCTCCCTGCAGAATGGCCACATTGGAAATGGTCATAAAAGCTTCAGGATCTTCCTGTCTGACAATACGCCGGATTTCTTCCACCTGTCGGGTTGCCACAACGGTCCACAATGTTTTCCGTTCCTTATTTGTAAACATACCATGTGAATCCAGTCCTGTAACTCCTCTGTGGACATCTTTCATAATATGGGCAGAAATTGTTTCCCAGCGGTCGCTGATAATCATGATTGCTTTTTCTGATGTGAGGCCTTCCACCATAATATCCACAACCTTTGAACTGATAGCCAGTGATATCAGGCAAAAAAGTACAAGTTCCACATCGCCGAAAATAAGACCTGTAAGTACAATAACACCTGTATCAATGATCATAAAAGACCATCCAAGGCTGATATGTGTAAACTTATTGATAATTCGGGCAATAATATCGCTGCCCCCTGTTGTTCCCCGGCCTCTGAAAATTATTCCCAGCCCCACACCAAGCAGGAGTCCGCCATATACCGATGCCAATATCTTATTATCCGTCAGAGCACCCACTCCCATTCCTTTGTCAATAAGATCGGAAAAGAGGGATGATGCCAAAATACCCGTCACGGTCTTGAACCCGAATTTTTTACCGAAGAAATAAATACCCATAAGAAACAGGGGAATGTTCATTAAGAGCATGGTAAGGCCGGCAGGGATGTTCAGTGTATGATATAAAATTGTAGCCACACCGGAAACACCGCCAGCATTTACTTTATTGGGAATCAGAAAAAGCATAAACGCGGACGCCATCATCAAAGAACCCACAAGAATCATCATATAGTCTATGATTGCCTTACGGATATTCAATTCTTTTTCTGTCATCACATCACCTCATACAGTCTGTCGTTCAAAGCCGCGTAATATAGAAAAAATTAGGGATGCTTCAAACAGAAGCCGGAGAGAAATATCAGGATTAAATCTGGAAGAAGTGTTTTTGAGTTCAATCTCTTCAGGATGTGAGATATATCACCGAGAAGAAGTGGAAAATTGTCCCTGCCAGGACAAAAAGGTGCCAGATCGGATGGCTCCACGGAAGTTTTTTCCATTTGTAGAATATATAGCCTATTGAATAGAAAAGTCCTCCGGTTATGAGGTATATAAGACTTTTAGTGGGGAGTTGTCTTACGAGGTGCGGACCTGCAATAATAATAATCCACCCCATGGCAAGATAGATCCAGGTCGTGGTTTTGTGATATTTTTCAAGGTAGATGGATTTAAGAACCACACCACCCAGTGCGATTCCCCACACAAGTCCGAAAATAACCCATCCCCACGGACCTCTGAGGACAGTGAGTGTGTAAGGAGTGTATGTCCCGGCAATGAGAACAAAAATCGTGGCATGATCCAGCCGTGCGAATACATTCCGGGCACCCGCCCACGGAAGGCTGTGATAGAGTGTGGACATGAGATAGAGAAGGACCATACTGCTTCCGAAGATTGTATAACTTGTCACATGCCAGGCAGTACCGGTCCGCACGGCCCTGACAATTAAAATTACTAAAGCTGCAATACTGAAAAGCACTCCGATTCCATGTGTAATGGCATTGGCAATTTCTTCCGGAACCGTATAATCCATTAGGAATTTGTATGTTGATTTTTTCATTTTTGTTCAGTGGCTCAAAAGCTTAATTGACCCTTTCAACCCAATTCATTCATTATTCATTCCATTTATCATTCATCATCTTTAATTCATCATTCTCCGGCTACCGGCTGCTTTCATTGGAGCCACCTGCCGGAATCGAACCGGCGACAACCGCTTTACGAAAGCGGTGCTCTACCGACTGAGCTAAGGTGGCTTTGCCGGATAAGCGCGAAAAAATAGAATAAAAAAGAGTCATTTGCAAGAGTTGAGAGTGATGAGTGATGAGTGATGAGTTCTGAGTGATGAGTTCTGAGTGATGAGTGCTGAGTGCTGAGTCAAGAGTCCAAATTTTGAGTTAGGGGTCTGGTTTAGTGGGTCAATTAATGAACTGCATCCTATTCAAGCATTCTTCATTCCATCCCCTGGCATCACTTATAATGAACAAGGACACGCTAGCCTCTTGCGACTTTGGACTTTCGACTCATTCCCCCAATTATCAATTGTCAATTAAGGCTCTACACACCCCAACCCCTCTCCAGAGGGGAGGTTTTTGCTCTCACTGTCAATTTACACACCCAGCCCCAGATTACCACCTACCGGCTACAGACTCCGGCTACCATACTACGCATTCAAAACATAGAGCATAACGGCAGCAATAAGGGGGACGGTAAAATTGTCATTTATCCGATAGAGAAGCGATTCAGCCAGTGCCGTAATAAAAACCACAAGAAGGACTTTCCAAAAAATCAAATGGGGATACCCGATGAGAAAGATCAATACGCCGGAGATGATAAATGCGGCAGTTCCGATAAAGGTGTGATCATTGAACCAATATCTTTTCCCCCATTTTTTTCCGGCAAGGGCTGCGGCGGCATCGCTGACAGATAAAAGCAGACAGGCAGGTACAGCATAATCCGCTTTAAAATACCAGATAACAACCCAAAAAGATATAAACTGCCAACTGGCACCGGTCATTTTATAATGCATTTCCTCTTCATACCGCATGGAATGGCCGGCTATCCATTGGAATATTGGACGAAAGGCAGGAATAAATCGGCGTCCTGCATCCAGAATGATAAAGGGAATAGCAAAAGCACCAAGTATAAGCAGAACAATTTGCCGGGATGTAAAGCCAAACCATGATGAAAAACCAAACCATTGCGGAACAATATAAATAGCCAAAGGTATTATTCCGGACAGAATGTGCAATAATTTGCGCTCAGGCTCTGTGACCATCATAGACGTTTATCAGTTGTTTCTTTCTTCAGGCAGTTGGCTGACAACAAGTGTAATACCTTCCGGACGATTCAGAACAGTTCCACCTTTTACGGACTGGGAAAGTACTGTATAAGCCAGGAGGTCATCCCGGAAAACATAACGGATATCCCTGATTTCAAGGCCGATATTTTCTATTTCACGTACGGCTGCAAACTGGCTCATCCCTACTACATCAGGAACCTTCCAGGATTTGAGTCCGAGACTCACATAAAGCCCCACTCCCGTCCCCCGGATGACATAGGTCCCGGGATCAATGGTCTGTTTAAAAACCACTCCGTTTGGTTTATCAGAATAATTCCAGATCAATGTATCCAGATCCATCTGATATTCTCTGAGAATGATTTCGGCACCGCGAAGGGTTTTACCCACGAGGCTGGGAAAGGGAATTTCCTTTTCAACCGTTGAAATATCAAGATAAACCCGGCGGCCAAGACGGACTTTCGAACCGGAGCGGGGACGCTGGTCCAAAACCGTAAAGGGGGTGAGATCGCTTCGGGGTTTGGATTCACCCCGCATGGGAATAAATCCTTCCCGACGAAGGAGAGATGCAGCCTTATCCCAGGACATATTTCGTACATCCAAAAGAATCCGGGTATCTTTCTTGCTGACAACAGAGGGCATAAGGATATAATCGAAAAGGAAATAAGCAATAAAGGAGACAAATCCCAGGACCAAAAAGAAACGAATCAGACGTTTGAGGATATTCATTGCTTCTTCCGTTAATACAGGGTGAATTTACTTCCTTTTAAGACAAGCTGCAAAAGAACCTTCACAATTATCCAGGTGTGGAAATGTCCTTAAAACTGGGAAATCCGGATCTTTCCATTTTTGTGGAGCATTCGCCGGCCGGTCATCCCACTCGAATTCAGAATGTTCTTTTAGAAATTCTGTCAGAGTTCCCATATTTTCATCCCTGTCAAATGTGCAGGTGCTGTATATAATCCGGCCTTCCGGCTTCACAAAACGGCTGACATTGTTCAGAATATCAAGTTGAAGCATCCGGAGTTCATCCATTTCTACAGCCTTTCTGCGCCAGCGTAAATCACTCCGTTTCCGTATAACTCCAAACCCGCTGCACGGCGCATCCACTAAAAAAAGATCAGATTCAGGATAGGTAAATGTCCTGGCATCCGCTTCTTCCAGCGTAAACCGGGTCTGCCGGAGACGCCGGAGGGTGTAACCCGTCTGTTCGAGCCTTTCTTTATCGCTGTCATAGGCATGGACCATACTTTCCGGCGGAAGATGTTTTAACAGGGCTGCGGTTTTTCCGCCGGGAGCACTGCACACATCGCAGGCTGTGAAAACATCATTTTCCGGAAAAAAATACTCAGGAAGCGTTGCCGACACATCTTGTATTGTTATCATTCCCTGAAGAAAATATTCACTCTCAAGAATTGGCTGAATGGAATGAACAACAACAAAATCACCACGCCACGGGCTGACTTCCAAAAAATTTCCGGAAGCTTTCAGTTCATTAAGGATGTTTTCCCGTTTATCCTCTGTCAACAGACGAATCATACGTACCGGCGGCTGATTCAGACTTTCCAGTAAACTTTCTGTTTTATCCCCGAACTGAGCCGACCACCGGTCAGTCAGCCAGTCCGGAAAACTGTGCCGTATACCGGGACTGACAGTTCTATCCTGATAAAACTCAGTAAAAGACCCGGTATCTCTGAAACGGATTATTTCCCGAAGGATGGCATTGACAAATGCCCGGTGATGACCGGCTAATGCGACAATGGCATGAACGGTCCCGTGGTCTTTTGTTCCGGACATGTGTAGAATTTCCGCAGCTCCCATCAGGAGAAGAATCCGGATGTGCAAAGGGGGTGTTTTATTCTGTTTAAACAGTTGGTTTATAATTGTGCCGGTCTGCCGCTGCCATTGCAGTGTCCGATGGATGAGGGCATCCCTGAAACGCCTGTTTTGTGGAGATAAAATACTCTTGTTTTCATCGAGAATATGATCAATATAGTATCCGGTTTTGAACCAGCGGAATAAAAGATCCAGAGCTTCCCGCCGGCTGTCAGGAGTGTTCATCTGCAAACTCAAACACGGAAAGATCAAATCCGTTCAGAAAATCACGGACCGGCATTCTTTTTTTTCCTTCCGTCTGGAGTTCTTCAGGAAGAATGAATCCATCTGCGCAATGAATGGCAAAATGAAATCTCGAAAGCCGCTCAAGTTTACCCGGAATGGTATTTTTAAGCGGTTCAAACCGGCATTTTAAAATTTTGACCATTGTTTCATTCAGAAAGAAGCGTGAACCGGGAAAAGGAGAAAAGGCACGGACTTTGTTTACTATTTGCTTTCCGGAGTTTGAAAAGTCTAGCAGGGCCATTTCAGGAAAGATTTTCGGAGCCGGTGTAGCTTGAGATTCATCCTGCAGGAAAGGTTTCAGATTTCCTTTTTCCAGTCCGCTGAGAGTTTCAAGAAGTACATCTGCAGCAAGAAATTTCAATCGCTCATACAGTGTACCGGTTGTATCCTCCGGGGAAACAGGTATTTTTTTTTGCAGAAGAACACCTCCCGTATCCACCTTATCTTCTATTTGAAATGTTGTGATGCCCGTTTCAGTTTCACCATTAAGAACAGCCCAGTGAATGGGTGCGGCTCCCCGGTATTTCGGTAAGAGTGAAGCATGGGCATTAACAGCACCAAGAGAAGCAATGGAATAAACTTCCCGGGGAAGGATCCGGAAGGCAACAACAATGAATATATCCGGTTTGATCTTTTTTAATTCAGCAATAAAACCCGGATCTTTGAGTTTAACCGGTTGAAGAAGGGGCAGTCCAAACCGTAATGCGGTACTTTTTACGGGAGATCCCTGTATTTTCCGCCCCCGCCCACCCGGTTTGTCCGGAGCAGAAACAACTGCTAACACTTTATGACCGGAAGCATTCAGCCTTTCCAGAGACGGTACGGCAAAATCAGGTGTTCCCATAAATACAATTTTCATGAATAATTCCGAAAGGATATTAAAATTTAACGTCCCTGTAAAAGGGCAATTTCAGCCAGTTTCCTTTTTAACAACATCTTACGGACCAGTCCGATCCTGTCTGTAAAGAAAATGCCGTTCAGATGGTCATTTTCATGCTGGATCACACGGGCGGGAAACCCGGTAAATGTCTCTTCATGGACCTTCATTTCAGGATCCCGATAACGGATACGTACCGATTTAGGACGGGTGACTTCCTCCCGGATACCGGGAACGGAAAGACACCCCTCTTCCATGGTTTCCGTCTCTTCGGACATTTCAAGAATCTCCGGATTGACAAAAACCATATCCGGACGATCATCCTCAAAAGCGCCGGAACCTACGACAAACAGAGAAATTGACCAACCCACCTGATTGGCCGAGAGTCCGATCCCGTCATCTTCATACATTGTCAGGATCATATCATCGATTAACTGTCCAATTTCATCGGTTATCTCTTCAACAGGGCGGACTTTTTCCCTGAGAACCGGCGATCCATACAAATAAACATCTAATATTTTAGGTGTATAGGAATTCATCCTTTTTTATTTACAGCCTGAACCGGTTCGATTTTTGTGGCAACTGCCGATTTTCTGATTTCGAGTTTAACTTCTTTTCCCACTTTGATCACGATCGTATCATCATCTTTAATGGAATCAATTTCACCGATAATACCGCCAATAGTAACAATTTTATCCCGGGACTGGAGTGAACCCAGCATTTTTTGGGTTTCTTTTTGTTTCTTCGCCTGAGGCCTGATCATAAAAAACCAGACAACAACCATGATTAGAATGAATGGAAAAAGGGTGACAAGTGTATTGGGCTGTTGTCCCTCAGCAGCCTGGGCAAAAAGATTGAGTAGCATATTATTTTCTCCTGTTTTGACGGATATTAAACATATTGATTCATCAAGTCAAGCGTGATAGATTGGTAGTTGGTAGCCGGGGAATTCCGAATTTTGAATTCTTAATTCTGAATAGAATGATGAATGAAGAATGAAAAAGGATGAATTAAATTTGATCAGTTGACCGTTGGCTTTCGACCGAAGCCTGCCCCGATAAGTCTGAACGGCGTTCGGGGACTTTCGACTTTTGACTTTCAACTTTTGACTTTCGACTTTTGACTTTCGACTCACTACTCGCTACTCGATACTTATACCGGTAGTTGGTAGCCAAATTTCATTTGATTTTAACCGTTGTCAGGACTTAGATTCCTTCAAATATGAATAAGCACTGCGGGGTTTCCGCTCTTTAACGGGAGTTATTACAATGAAATCAATTAAGACCAAAGAGGATTATTTTCAGGCTTCGGACGATGTATCTATTTACGAAAAAATTACAGAAACAGAAAATGCCAAAGGAGTTGTGATTCTGGTTCACGGTATTGCTGAACATATCGGCCGTTATGATTATACGACTGCGTTTCTGGCTGAGAACGGATATAATACGGTGGGGTGGGATTTGAGAGGACATGGCAGATCCTCGGGAAAACGAATTTATGTTCAGCGTTTTCATCAATATCTTGATGACCTGAATGAAATCCTAAACCGGACCCGATCCGTCTTTCCGGGTTTACCCGTTTTCCTTCTGGGCCACAGCATGGGCGGCGGAATTGTAACGCTCTTTGCAATAGAATACAGTCCTGATATAGCCGGACTTCTGTTAAGTGCCCCATCCCAGAAAATTAGTGATGATATCTCCCCATTCATGCAAAAACTTTCCAAAACTATCAGCGTGATCATGCCAAAGCTGCCCGCTTTGAAACTGGACAGCTCCGGTATTTCCAGAGATCCGGAAGTCGTCAAATCTTATGACACGGATCCGCTCAACTATCGGAAAGGCATTTTGGCACGGACCGGCGCCGAAATACTGAAAGCGACGGAAATAATCGGAAAACGTATGCCCGAAATAACCAGTCCGGTTCTCATTATGCACGGTACTGATGACAGGCTCTCCGACCCGGAAGGCAGCAAAAATTTCTATAAATCCATTTCATCAGCAGACAAAACCATAAAATTTTATGAGGGCCTTTATCACGAAATCCTGAATGAGCCGGAAAAAGACAGGGTTTTGACAGATATAACAGACTGGCTTAACAACCATTCGGAGGCATAATGGCAATTCTGGCAATTGATCAGGGGACAACCGGCACAACGGTCATGATCGTGGATAAAGAGGGAAAAATCCCTGTCAAATCCTACAGGGAATTTAAACAGATCTATCCCAAACCCGGCTGGGTTGAACACGATCCGGAAGAGATATGGCAGACGGTACTGGCAGGAATTGCCCGCATAAAACAGGACTATACCGGACCAATCCATGCCGTTGGCATTACGAATCAAAGGGAAACAACGGTTGTCTGGGATGCCGTAAGCGGAAAACCTATCCATAATGCCATTGTCTGGCAATGCAGGCGGACGTCAGACCTGTGTAAAAGACTGGAACTATTTAAAGAAATAATCCAAAAGAAGACAGGACTCCCCCCCGATGCATATTTCAGCGGAACAAAAATTCAATGGATACTGGAAAATGTCCCCGTTTTATCCGGCGCCGATTTACGTTTCGGCACAATTGACACCTGGCTCATCTGGAAACTGACCGGCGGAAACGTTCACGCCACCGATTATACCAATGCTTCCCGGACTCTCTTATTTGATATTCATAAAAAAGAGTGGGATTCCGAACTGTGCAGTCTCATGCACGTCCCAATAAACCTGCTGCCGGCCGTAAAACATTCTTCCGGTGATTTTGGAATAGTTTCTGCTGTAAAAGAGCTGGCTGGTATTCCTATCAGAAGCGTTGTTGGTGATCAACAGGCAGCATTGTTCGGTCAGCAGTGTTTCAAAAAGAGTGAAGCTAAAAATACCTATGGCACAGGGGCTTTTGTGGTTATGAATACAGGGGATGAAGCGGTGGAATCAACCCACGGACTCATAACCACACTGGCGGCAGATCCGGAAGGTAAGCCTTGTTATGCCCTTGAGGGGTCCATTTTTATTGCAGGAGCCGCCATTCAGTGGCTGAGGGATGAACTGGGTATTCTCAAATCAGCGGACGAAAGTGAAAAAGCCGCTTTGTCTGTTCCCGATAACGGCGGGGTTTATCTGGTTCCTGCCTTTGCCGGACTGGGTGCCCCATACTGGAATATGGGCATTCGGGGAATAATAACCGGCCTCACCCGGGGGGCAAACCGGAACCATCTCATACGGGCAGCTTTGGAAGCCATGGCATATCAGACGCTTGAAGTTGTCAACATCATGGAAAGAGAAACAGGTCAAAAACTCACCTGTCTGGCAGCAGACGGCGGGGCATCCCGTAACAGTTTTCTCATGCAGTTTCAGGCGGATATTCTGGGAATTGATATTCTCAGGGCTAATCAGCCGGATACCACCGGACTGGGTGCGGCATATCTGGCCGGACTCTCATGCGGATTTTGGTCCCGGAAAGAACTTCTTGCCTTTTCCAAAGAAAGAATGGTTTTTCATCCTTTCATGGAAGACAAGGTAAAAGAAAAAAATATTCAAGGATGGCTTAAAGCAGTCAAACAGACCTTGAACAAATAAATACTGTATTGGGGTAAAAAGGAATTATTCCGACTGCAGTAAAGTGTTAATAAGGATAAATCATGATCTCAAAAAAAACTGGAAGAATATTTCTAAAATTCAAACTCATTGCCATTTTTATTCTCATCTCAGTTTTACACTGCTATGCCGGTTCATTGTGGAAACAGGTTGTTTCGGATTATGCCATTACGGCAATCGCTCCCTATGACGGCGGGTACTGGTTCGCAACCGATGCATCGGGAGCTCTGCAATATGATTTGGAAAAGGGAGAGTGGCGCCGGTATAACAAAGATAACGGACACATGAACCAAAGCCAGGTCGTAAATGATATGAAAATAATGTTGGATAAGGTCTGGTTTGCAACCAATTACGGCCTGTATACATGCAATCTTAACGGAACGGGATGGCAGCACCATGTCCTCCCTGGAGATTATTTTTCCAACTGGATCCGGGGATTTGACACCCACTCGGATACTGTCTGGGTAGCCGCTTTTACCGGTTTATATATCTATTCAAAAAATTCCGGACAATTTTCATTTTTTGATATTTCAATTCCGGGAAACTATCACACAGGTTATACGAATAGTGTGGCTGCCGGTGATTCCATGGTTTGGATCGGAACAGATGACGGCATCATCTGTTATAACACCTCCCTTTCCCTGACAAACCCGGCTTCTCGGACATATTATGGAAAGAATAACGGTTTTGATACGGCTTCCGATCTGGTCATGTGCCGGACTGTCAGCATAACGGATTTCGGAGTGTGGATCGGACTTGAAGAATACACCCCGTCCACATCTCCCAATTACTGTCTGGGCGGACTCTTTCGTAAGTTCGGCAATCAATGGGAAAAATATGATAAGAATAACGGACTTTCTGCAAACGGAATACATTTTGTCCATGCTTTCGGCAACCGCGTTTATGCCGGTTTGTTTCATTATATAAACGGAGTGGATTACCGGGGAGCAGGACTTCTTGAAATGGACATGGGAACAAATACAATGCGGATACTGAATTCGGAAAACTGGCAGGTCAGCACGGACAATATCCGGGCTTTATATATCAGCGGAGAGGATACGCTGGTGGGAACAGAAGAAGGATTATTTACAAACAAACCGCAAATCCGTGACATGAAACCGTATGAGGCACCCGGTTGGTATACATTGAGAAATTTGGGGAACGGGGACGTGGAAATCACAATTGAACCGGTTCTCCTGGCCGATTCCTACATTGTTTACTATTCGGAAGAGAGCCATATCTTCCCGGATTCACTGATCATTGAGTCCTCCAGGGATACTCTGAAAAATCTAAGTCAGGGCACATTTTATTTTTTTAAAGCGGCAGGCATGAATGAAAACGGGGCCGGGCCGGTTGGAAAAGACCATCTGATCTGTAGCGTATCAGAAGAAGAAAATTCCGTTCTTATTGTTTATGCTTATTATAAAGACATCCCGGAAAATACCCGTCAATATGTAATTCAATACGGGGAATCAATATTCTCACACGGGTATGGATTTGATGCCGCATCCGCTAAAGCTTTATCAGACAGCACACTGTCCCTGAACGATTATGATATGGTGGTTTGGATCGCCGGAATGGACCAGGAGAGTTTAAATGACATAAGTAAACCTGTCCTTGCCAATTATCTTGAAAGCGGCGGAAAGCTCTTTATTTCCGGTTCACACATTCTGGAAAACATTTCCGGAGCAGGAGCCGATGCGCACTTTTACAATACATATCTTAAGGCAGTATGGAAAAAGACGAATACGGATACCTACAGTGCAATACCGGCAGAGGGTAGTATAATAGAGGATTTTCCTGCAATCGGATTCGGCCGGGGAGAAGATACGCCGTATCAGGTCTCACGTCCCGACGGGTTTCGTCCCATCGAAGGAGCAAAACCCCTTCTTCTTTACAGCGGCCGGGATTCATCAGCCTACGGTTCTGCAGGATTAACCTATACCGGTCCATTCGGAGATTCTGAAATAAACGGTTCATTGGTATACCTTGCTTTTCCTTTTGAAACCGTCAATCCCCAATGGATACGGGAGGCAATGATGGGACGTATACTCCATTATTTTGATTTTGATGTGATTTGGTCACACACCATAGATATCACTCTTCCCTCAGAATTCAGTCTGAAACAGAATTATCCCAACCCGTTTAATCCCGTAACTTTTATTGAATACAGTCTTCCCCGGCAGACGGACATAACACTCCATATCTATGATCTGCAGGGCAGCCTGATAAAAGAGTGGAAAATATCAAATCAGTCTGCGGGCTATCATTCCATTGAGTGGAACGGCATGAACAGAAACGGCTCACTTGTCAGTTCGGGACTCTATATATACAGACTGACAGCAGGGAATGATTCATTTACCAGAAAAATGGTTTTCATGAAATAAAAGCCAAGGTCAGCCGTTATGAATAAATAAGCACATTCAATATATCAAGGTAAAAATTAATTCAGAGTATTAAATCGTGTCTGTGTAATATTAAATATTCAGTACAATTCCTTTTTCATCCAAAGTATGCCGCAGTGAGCCGTCAAATTTTTTAAGTTTTTCGGCGGCTTCTTCGTAAGAGATATCAAGTGAAGCCATGACAAGTGCAGCTTTAACACGGCCGCCGGCCTGAACAAGAATTTTCATGGCCGTATCATAATCAATGCCAGTGCAATGTTTAATGATCCGGGCTCCCCGGTCCCATAGTTTTTTGTTCGTTGTCATCAGGTCCACCATCAAATTACCATAGGTTTTATGCAGAAGCACCATGGATGATGTGGTAATCATATTCAGAATAAGTTTGGTAGCTGTTCCGGCTTTCAACCGGGTAGAACCGGTAATCACTTCAGGTCCGACAATTGCTTTAATAAGAACATCAACATATTCCGGGTGTTTATATTCATTACAGACAAGCAAACCGGTTATTGCGCCGATCTCTTTTGCCCGTTTTAAAGCGCCGTGAACATAGGAAGCCATACCGCTGGTGCTTATACCCAGAAGGCAGTCTTTGCCGGTAATTCCTCTTACATCTACAATCTTAACGCCTTCATCATACTCATCTTCTGCTCCTTCCACAGCAGTTACCAGAGCGGCCAGACCGCCGCACATGATTCCCTGAACCAGTGAATTGGGCGCAGAAAAGGTAGGGGGAATTTCGGATGCATCCAGAACCCCTAAACGACCACTGGTCCCGGCACCGATATAATACAGTTTCCCGCCTTTTTTAAAGGATTCAACAACCTCATTGACAAAATGGCCGATTTCGGGGATTGCCTTTTCTACGGTATCAGGAACTCTCTTATCCTCATTATTGATCAGTTGAAGGATCTCAGTCACCTTCATCTCATCAATATTCATGCTCGCTTCATTTTGCATTTCCGTGTGTTTATCACTGATAGCCATATGTTACCCCTGTTTTATTTTCATGCCGGGCAATTTTACGAGTTAATCATTAATTTTCCAATATCGGATTAGATCAGCAGTTTATCCAGTATCTGCCGGTTAGTCTGTGGACTGACAGTCAGTATTTCCTTTACCACCCCTTTATACTTAAGAACAACGGATAATGAATCCTCTAATTTTGCCTTGCTGTATCTTCCTAAAATTTCAGCAGCCTGCATTACAGATATCGGATCAAACTCACCGGCCAAAATACCCACGGCACCGGGTACATCAAGGCACTCAAGGTAAAAGTTATCTTCGGTCAGATCCCACATTATCAAGTGTTCATGTTTATTACGGGATACAACAAATTTCAGTTTATCCGCAAGTCTGAAATGACGGCCGACCCGTAATAAGGCAAGATCATTTTTACTAATATTCTCTTTTCCTTTGTATCGGAACAGATCATTCATTCGATCGGAATAGGCTTCATTGATTAAAAAACAGTTTGCACCGCCGGCAACAGATAACTCCTCAAGACCCCACCTGGCAGCCAGTTTAATTTGACGCTTACGGCTTCGCCCCGTAATCCCCTCCAATTTATTCCTGTCCACCAATCCGCTCTTTTCCGGTATAGTGGGAGGAAGCAGCTTTGCTGAAAGCGGTCTTAAAAGCCGGTCTTGAAGCCCGCTTTCTTCTTCCGATTGTCGTAACTGATAAAGCAACTGACTTTTGGGGCGCTGACCAATCACTTCTCCGGTAAAGACAAACTGAGCGTTTTCTTCCCGCATCACCCGGGCTGCTGCTTTCAGCATCAGAATTCTGCAATCCAGGCAGGGATTCACATGTTTTCCATATCCGTAAACCGGATTTTTAATCATTTCCCAATATTCGTCATGAACCGGAACCACTATCAGGGGGAATCCGATAATTCGGGCTACGTCAAATAGTGAAAGCTTGGGGGGAAGTGTATCATCATCAGGAGTGTTGTCCAAAATACCTGAAAAACCCGTATCTATAACAAGTCCTATCAGATCTAAATCCTGTTCCATCATCAAACGCATAGCCAGCAGTGAATCGAGTCCGCCGGATATCAAACCAATTCCGTCAGGCAAAACATATCCTTTCATGTAAGTTCATGATGTGAGTAATCGCTGTAAGAAAAATATCAGAGTTCGTTTTGATATTGCTGAATTTTTACCTCTTTCCTTCTTTCGAAAAAGGGAATCCAGCGGTAGGACATAAGAACTTTATATATAATACTTCGTTCCACAAAGAGTTCGATCTCAGTATCTCCATCCTCCCATCTCAGAAAAAGATCCGTCCCAACTTGTTCATTTAGAATGGGCGTGCCATATTTACCATTAATCCGCATAATCAGATCGCTGATGTTTTTTTCGGATTTTTCAAAATTCTCTGAAAATTTCTTTTCATCCGTTAACACATAAGGAAGTTCGGATTTTATGGTTACGGTATGAAGGGAATCATCAGTAAAGAAAAATGTATATACTGCATTATTTCCCTGAAAAGGACTGTTAAAGATAAGTTTGGATTCGCTTTCCAGATACCTGTCTCCAAAATATCCAACTGCCATTTTCCTGGCAGACAGCTTTGGACTGCCCCATGCAATATCCCTGTACCCGCTTTGGGCGAGTCCGTTACTGACAAGGATCATAATACTCAACATACAGATCATGCGTTTATATTTCATGTGATACTCCGGGTATTATTAAGAAAAAGTACTTTTTATCACCCATAAAATCAACACTTCCCTTTACTAATAAAGTGTGTATTTATGCTTAAGGATAAGGTATTCGTTCAATTCCTCCTGATAGGATGCCATAATTTCATCGACAGAGGCATTTTGTTCGAGCATTTGACCCAGGGATTCCTTTCCCCAGAGCTGATTGAGCCATCGTTCACGGGAAATCAAAAAATCGCCGGGGTACAGATCCAGAAGCACTTTCAGGCAGATCACGCCAAAACGTACGGATTCAAAAGCCTCCCAGTCCGTAACGGTTAATGCCAGTCCCTGAATGGTTTTGTCCTTGAATTTGGGGTTCATGGCTTTACCCGGAATATCGACAGGCATAAACTCATGAGGCTCGATTAAAAGACCATTAACCGGGAATTGGCTGATAGAGCGAATCAGCTCACCGCTTTGAACAAAATCAGCGCCCACCCATTCAAAAGCATGGTCGGTTCCCCGGCCGTCGGAGAAATTCGTTGCTTCGAACAGGCACATGCCGGGATATACGGCCACCTGGTTTGTGTTGCTGATATTCGGTGAAGGACCTATCCACTCAAGACCCGTATCTTTCCAATACATGCCCGGAGTCCAATTTTCCATTTTTATAACGGTCAGATCCAGAGATTCGGCCTGATTGATCCAACCCTCCCCTTTTATCATCATGGCCAGTTCACCAACAGTCAGTCCGTGGCGCAACGGAATGGGATACATACCTACAAAAGAAGACCACTCCATATCCAGAACCGGACCTTCAACTTTTCCTCCAAGGGGATTGGGACGATCAAGAATAATTACCGGCAACCCATTTTCCGCACCGGCTTCCATAACATAACCCATGGTTGAAATATAGGTATAGAAGCGGGCCCCCACATCCTGAATATCAAAGATGAGAACCTCAACATTTTCAAGCATCTCTTTTGTCGGTTTACGGGTACTGCCGTAGATGCTGTAGATCTTTGCCCCGGTTGCCGCATCCACATCATGATCAACATGTTCCCCCGCTTCCGCTTCTCCCCGGAAACCGTGTTCAGGGGCAAAGATTGTGGTTAACACGACATCATCCATTTCATAAAGGACATCGGACAAATGTTCTCCTTCGGCATTAAAAGCCGTATGATTGGTGACAATTCCCACTTTCTTTCCGGATATAAGATCCCGTGTTTCTTTATTTATCAGATCAAGACCCGTGAGTGTTCGGGTAGCTTTTTCTGCCACACAGGAATAACTTATTATCATAAGGGAGAGAAAAATCAGAAAAATAATCTTACTTTTCATGTGAAAAGACTCCTTAGTTGATTATCTTATACTCATAAACCACATAAATTTATCATGTTAAACGGTACAATAGCACTAATTTCTTGAGGGACACTGATGAAGAGAACGTTTGATTTTGAAGGTATTACCGTAATTCCGATTCAGAAAGCATGGCAATTGCGCAAGTTTATTCAATTTCCCTGGAAAATTTACAAAAAGGATCCTTATTGGGTACCTCCCGTCATATCGGAACAGAAGAAATTCTTCAATAAAAAGAAGAATCCTTATTTTCTTCATTCCGAAGCTCAGCTTTTCCTGGCTTACAGGATGAAACAGGTTATCGGGCGCATATCAGCTCATACAAACACACGGCATAATCTGTATCATAATGACAAGTCCGGATTTATCGGATTTTTTGAATGCATTAACAGTAAACGGGGTTCTGAAGCCTTATTCCAAGCGGCTGAACAGTGGTTAAAGAACAAGGACTGCACCCGTATACTGGGACCGGAAAATTTTTCCGTAAATCACAATGCTGGACTCCTTGTAGATGGTTTCAACTCTCCACCCATGTTTGAAATGACATATAATCCAAAGTATTATCCCCGACTGTTTGAAGCGTCCGGTTTTACAAAAACACAGGATCTTTATGCCTGGAGACTCAACCTGGAGAACAAACCGCATAAAAAGATTCAGGATGTTGCCATTCTTGCCCGTACCATGCCGGGACTGGTTGTCAGAAAAATTAACATGAAAAAGCTCAGGGAAGAGACCGATAAAATCATTGCCATATACAATCAGGCGTGGTCAAAAAACTGGGGGGCCATACCTCTTACACCGGAAGAAGCAAAGAAAACCATTAAGGATTTGATTAAGATTGCCAATCCGGACTATTTATGGATTGCAGAGATTAACGGACAGGCTGTGGGAACGGCAATATCTCTGCCAAACATCAATGAACAGTTAATACATTTGAACGGCCGGATTTTATCTCCCAGAACCATAAAAATGATGCTGAATCATAAAAATCAGTTCGAATCATACCGTGTTTTTATCATGGGAGTCTTAGAGGAATTCCGTCACTTCGGCATAGACAGTCTCATGTATTATACACTATACGAACAGGGGCTGAAAGACGGTGTTAAATGGGCTGAAATGTCCTGGATTCTTGAGACCAACACTATCATGAATCATATTATTGAGTCTCTGGGTGGAATAAAGTATAAAACATACAGGATCTACGAGCGAAAGATAACGTGATGGAACATATTTTTCTTACGGGAGGAACCGGTTTTATCGGCCGTCATTTGACGGATGTTTTACTGAAAAACGGTTTTAAAGTCACTCTTTTATCTCATAACAGGACATATCAGGGCGCAGATCATCCTAATCTGAAGATTATTCGCGGCAACATTCGTTATCCCGGCACATGGAGGGACGTCTTATCGGAAACAGACGGTGTCATTCATGCAGCCGGATCAGTAAGTGAAGCAAATTTTTACCGTTACATCAGGATCAACACGGAAGCTACGGCAGCCCTTGCCAGAGAATGCAGTCTTCATGAGAATATCCGGCAATTTATTTTTATCAGCTCACTTTCTGCAGCCGGCCCAAGTGAGCCGGGGAATCCAATCCGGGAATTTCATCCGGCTGAACCGGTGTGCGAATACGGAAAATCCAAGCTGATGGCTGAGGGGCGTCTTCTTCATTTATCAGCACCCTTTCCTAAAATCATAATCCGTCCTCCCGCAGTATATGGCTCTTATGATAAAGCCTTATTACCAGTCTTCAAATTGGCACATCACAGGATCAGACCCGTATTTAAAACGGGGCTTCTTGAATTTTCCCTGATTCATGTAACAGATCTGTGCAATATTATCATGAGGCTGACCCTCAATCCCCGTCTGAAACATGATGAAATCTTCTTCGTTAACGATGGTAAACCCATTCATACACAGAAGGAAATTTTCAACCTGCTGGAAAATAACATTCAAAGAAAAATGATTCCAATTCCTGTTTCCAAATTCTTGCTGGGCAGTTATTCCTATCTGGCTGAGCTTTCCGGTTCGGTCACAGGAAAAATGCCCTTACTTAATATCGACAAATACCGTGAATTCAAACAAAAGGCATGGACCTGTCATAGTGATAAGCTGATGGACTTTTTGGACTACCGGATAAAATATCCTCTGGAAAAAGGCCTGAAAGATACTTACACTTGGTACAGGATGCATCATTGGTTATGATTATTAAAGTCAAACACATTGTATTGTTTTTTCTGATCCCTCTCATGCTTGAAGGAAAGACCGTTCATGTTGTAAGGCTTGACGGAATAATTAATCCGGCATCCTCCCGGTTTGTCAATTATTCTCTGGAAAAAGCCACAGCTGATTCAGCGTATTGCATAATTCTTGAACTGGATACACCGGGCGGACTCATGACGGCCATGAAGGATATTGTGAAGGATCAGTTGAACGCAGAGATTCCCTTTATCGTCTATGTGTCACCATCGGGGGGACAGGCAGCATCTGCAGGGGTCTTTATCACACTGGCGGCAGATTATGCAGCGATGGCACCCGGAACCAATATCGGTGCCGCTCACCCCGTTCCCGCAGGCGGGGGAATGTTCGGTTCACAACAGCAGGACAGTCTCAATGTTATGGGAGATAAAGCGGAAAATGACGCCGTTTCCTATATCCGTTCCATTGCGGAAGCAAGAAAGCGCAATGCGGACTGGGCGGAAGATGCCGTGAGAAAATCCGTTTCAATAACAGCTACACAAGCTTATGAACTGAATGTAATCGATACGGTGGTTGCCGGTATTCCCCAGCTTATATCCGCTATAGCCGGTAAAACATTTATTCTGTCGGAAGAGGAAGTGAACTTACCTTCGGATCTCACGGAAAAAAAGGTAATCCGCCAATCCATGAAGTGGACGGACAGAATTCTGGATGTATTCAGTAATCCAAATATTGCCTACATCTTTCTAATGCTGGGTTTTTACGGACTTTTCTTTGAAATAACCCATCCGGGGTCGATTTTTCCCGGTGTTCTGGGTGTCTTATTTTTACTTATTGCTTTCTTTTCATTTCAGATGATGCCCGTAAACTATGCAGGGATTGCCATCATCATTTTCGGGATCATCCTTCTTATATTGGAAGTGAATATTGTCAGTTTCGGATTACTAACCATAGGAGGGATTGCAGCGATGCTAATTGGTTCAACCATGCTCATCGATTCACCGGATCCTCTGATTCAGATATCCAGAGGAATTATTTATCCTGTTGTAATACTGACTGCTATATTTATCATTATAGCAGTGAGGCTGGTCATAAAAGCCATGAAAAACAGACCCGTAACCGGATTTGAGGCCTTATCCGGCATGAAGGGTCTGGCAGAAACAGAGATAACACCAAATGGGGGAACTGTTATGGTAAATGGTGAAATATGGAGCGCCGTTTCGGAAGAGATTATTCCCCGCGGTTCGGAAATTCGTGTTACTGACTCTGAAAATATGACATTAAAAGTTGTAAAATCATAAAGGAGGTCATCCATGTTTTTTCCATCATTTTTCCCGTTGATAACCGTAATTATCGTTCTTTTCCTTTTTCTTTCATCAGCCATTCATATTCTTAAGGAGTATGAAAGAGGCGTAATTTTCCGGCTTGGCCGTCTAATCAAAACAAAAGGACCCGGCTTGATAATCGTTATTCCTTTTGTTGATAAAATTGTAAAAGTACCCCTGAGAACTGTGGTAATGGATGTCCCCGAACAGGATATCATTACCAAAGACAACGTCTCAGTCAAAGTGAATGCTGTTATTTACTTTAGGGTATTGAGTCCGGAAAAAGCGATTGTTCAGGTGGAAGACTACTATTTTGCCACATCTCAGCTAGCACAGACAACACTCCGGTCAATTTTGGGACAGAGTGAGTTGGATGAATTGCTTTCCGACCGGGACAAAATTAACCATTCTCTTCAGGAGATCATCGATCGTCAGACCGATCCATGGGGCATCAAAGTTGCAAATGTTGAAATCAAACATGTGGATCTGCCGGTTGAGATGCAGAGGTCCATGGCAAAACAGGCTGAAGCTGAAAGGGAAAGACGGGCAAAGATCATTGCAGCGGAAGGTGAATTCCAGGCCGCTCAGAAATTAAGTGATGCAGCCGAAATCATAGACGAACATCCGTCTGCCATTCAACTCCGGTATTTACAAACAATGATCCACATTGCCGGTGAAAATAACACGACTACAATTTTTCCAATTCCCATGGATATTTTTGAGCCTTTTAAACGTTTTATCAGCAGGGAAAAGAAAAAAGATCAGACCTGAATCTGAAAGGCTTTTTCTTCTTTCAGCAAACCATATTTTATACAATATTTCTGAAAAGTACGAACCCCGGCTTCAACAGTTCCGGGGTTCATTCTATGGTTGATGGTTTTTGTAAGATATTTTTCAAGTATTCCGTATTCAATACCCGTTTCTGAAGACCATTTTTCAAGCCAGGAATTTTGATTCTCACAAAAAGAGTCATAATTCTTTTGAAGAAATTTGTTTACTTCGCTGAGAGTGCCTTTTTCCCGGGATGCCGTTACGGCATAAATAAAGGGAATTCCGATCATCTCTTTCCATAACTGCCCCACATCCGACTTGGAGGAATAAGCCGGTATATCTTTGCGGAATGTATCATCCCCGATCAATAGAAAAGCATCAATATCCGGACGTTGTTTAATCTCTTCAAAGTTTAAAGATTCATAGTGAATTGTATCAAAGCCCATTATTTTTAGCAGGATTTTCAACATTTGAGCAGAAGTCCGGCTTTTAGAATCCAGGGCGATATGAATACCATCTTTCAAAGTTGACCGGCTATAAAGACATACGGTCATTACCGGTCCGTCACTTCCGATAACAAATTCACCCGATATCCTGGATATGGGTCCCGATAACATGGAATACGTGGGTATCATGGCCGTATCCAGTTCCCTTTTAAGAAGTTTTTCATAAAGCACCGACGGGGAATCCTGTAGAAGGCTCACTGGAAAAGACTCGCCTGATACTGTTTTTATCAGGGGATAGGAATTGATAAAATCAATACCTCCGAACCGTATTGTTTTCATCTTTCTGTTATCCTGATTTCCTTAAAAAATGTATCTCTTTCCACGGGTTCATAACCGGCCTGTGTAATGAGGGTTTCCAGTTCTGAGACAGTCATGGCGGATTTGGTTTCGGCACCGGCCTCATGAGCCACATGTTCTTCTATCACTGTTCCATCAATATCATCTGCCCCATAATTGAGAGCGACCTGGGCAACAGGTGGTGTAAGATAAATCCAGAAAGCTTTGATATGTGCAATATTATCCAGCATCAGCCTGCTGACCGCCTGAACCATCAGATCATCATTAGCGTCTGTTCTTACGCCTTTTAAGCGGTTATGAAGGGGTTGATAAGGTAAAGGGATATAATTGATAAAACCCTGTGTTTCATCCTGCAGATCACGGATTTCCAGCATGTGATCCACCCGTTCCCGGAAGTTTTCCACATGCCCGTATAACATCGTTGCATTGGTTTTTAGTCCCAGTCTGTGTGCGGTCTTGGTCACATCAAGCCATTTTTCCGCAGGTATTTTTTCAGGACACAGAATTCTCCGGACCCGGGGCGAAAAGAGTTCGGCCCCTCCGCCCGGGAGTGCCTGAATGCCGGCATCTTTTAACCGTAAAATCACATCTTCCACAGAAAGTCCGGAGATACGTGAAAAGTACTCAATCTCCACTGCGTCAAACATTTTAAGGATCGTATCCGGGCGTATTTCCTTCATCATGCGGACCATATCCATATAATATGAGAACGGCAGTTTGGGATGTAGTCCGCCAACCACATGAATTTCGCTGATCGGTTCATTAAGATGATCTTCAACTTTTTTCCGAATATCCCGGAGACTGAGGGTATAGGATTCCTTATCCCCTGTTTTTCTGTGAAAAGCACAGAAAGCACAGCGGTTTATGCAGATATTCGTGTAATTAATAACCTGATTCCGTATATAGTAGGCCTTCCGTCCGGAAACCCTCTCACGGCGAATATTGGCCAGATATCCGGCGGCGGGAAGATTTCCCGACTCAAAAAGACGGTATCCGTCATCCGCACTTAGACGCTCATCTTCAATAACCTTTTCAGCAATGTCTTCCAGATCTGAAAAGAATTCATCCGGCATGGGACATGAATACAATTGATTTGCTTCTTTTCTCACATTCATGAAAGAATTTATCCGTTTTCAATCATAAACAGAAACAATTCCTTGTAACAGGAGGTGAATTGCCTTTTGATATAAAGCATATAAAACATTAAATTAAGGTTTAAACAGGAGTAAAAACATGCCTCCCTTAAAAAGCTCGAAAACATCTGTTCGGGAACAGGAGAAGCCCAGGGCGGATCTGACCGATCCCTTACAAAGAATGGATATGATAAAATCAAAACTGGACACACTAACACTTGATTTTGGAGAAGTATACGGGAAGAAGCTGACGGACGAATTAATCAAGCGTCTTGAATTTACCATTAATGCTTTTCATGAGGATATTCTGCAGGCTCTCGATAAAATGTCCGACGAAGGGGATACCCAGCGTGAGATCGAAGGAAAAATGCGTCAGGGAAGTTCTCTTGAGGATTTGCTTCCGGACGAGTTGAAAAGGCCGGGAAAAATATCTCACACACCTGCTTCCGATCTTTTTAAACTTAAAATTTAATGAGGTTTATTTTGGAATATGAAATAAAACGTTTCAGTTTATGGCCTTTATTTCGCAATACATTTCTTGTTTCGGGTCTGCTGTTTTTAATTCTGTTTATCTTTATGGGAAATTTTATCATGCAGATGATGAATCAATCCATGGCAGATATGGGTATGGGCACAACTAGCTTATCCGGACCTTTATCATTTTTCACAATGCTCAGCCTTGCCGTTTCCAATGCTTTCTTTTTCAGTCTTCTTCTCACGGCTACGGGGGCAATTTATAATTTTATTACCCATTGGACCGGGGGGATAAAAATGGAGTTGGATTATCCATATGAAGATTATCCGGACAGTTACGGGAATGAAGACGAAAATGACGAGGCGGAATTACTTCCTGACGATAAGGGGGGACAGACCGGGAATGACTGATTCATCCGTACGTGTCCGATTTGCTCCAAGTCCTACAGGTTATCTTCATATAGGCGGTGCCAGAACGGCTTTATTCAATTATCTCTATGCAAGAAGCACGGAGGGGAAATTTTTATTAAGAATTGAGGATACGGATGCTGAACGTTCATCCGAAACCATGATCCGGCAAATACTTGATTCTTTATCATGGCTGGGACTGGAGCCGGATGAGCCGCCTGTTCTGCAATCCGCAAATATTGATAAGCATAAGGAAGCCGTTAAAAAGCTCCTTGATGAAGGCAGGGCTTACCGGTGCTTTTGTTCAAAAGAAGAATTGGATGCAGAAAGAGAAAGAGCAGGCCGGGAAAACAAATCATATCGTTACAGCGGTCGTTGCCGGCAATTAACGGAGAAGGATATTCAGGAAAGATTAGAGAATAATCAGCCATTCACGGTTCGAATAAAAATTCCGGAAGAGGGGGTAACCCGTTTTAAGGATATTGTTTTCAAGACTATTGAAATCCAGAACCAGGAAATCGATGATTTTATTATCATGCGTTCGGACAAAACGCCGGTTTATCAACTGGCAGTGGTCGTGGATGATGCATCCATGGGAATAACCCATGTTATCCGGGGTGAGGATCATCTGCCCAACACGGCTAAACAGATTCATCTCTATCTTGCCCTCGGGTATCCTGTCCCCCGCTTTGCTCATGTCCCACTGATCCTTGCACCGGACGGTAAACGGCTGAGTAAAAGGCATGGTGCAACGTCTGTGGGTGAATTCAAAGAGATGGGATTTCTTCCCGACGGCTTTCTGAACGGGCTTGTCCACCTGGGCTGGGGAGTGCCGGGAAATCAGACGGTATTCAGTCTTGATGAATTGATCCGATTGTTCAAATTAAGCGATGTATCCAAAAAAGGTGCAGTATTTGATATTAAAAAAATGATTTGGATAAACGGCCAGCATTTATCTCTTAAACCGGCTGAAGAATTATACACGGCTGTAACAAAGGTTTGGATTCAATCCGGATTTCTGGATGCTGTAAAAGCAAAACATGATAAAACAAAGATTACAGAAGGCATTGAACTTTTAAAAAGCCGGATGAAACTACTGAATGATTTTGTAGAATTCGGAAGTTATATCTTTAAGGATCCTGAGTCTTTCGATCCGGAAGCGGTTGAACAGAGATGGCTTCATCCTAACGTTCCTGCCATGCTAAAAGCATTTTATGAGGCTATTGAAAAACTCAATTCCTTTACTGTTGAGACACTGGAGGACACACTTCGTAACGTAGCAGAATCACATAATGAAAAAGCTGCTGTTTTAATACATGCGGTCCGTCTGGCTATGACAGGATTTTCCGTAAGTCCCGGGCTTTTCCAATTATTAGCCTATTTGGGACGGGAAACTGTTTTACAAAGATTGAATAATTCCTTAGAATATATTAAATCCAATAAAGTTATCCTGCGGGGTTAACATGAAAACACGACGATTGACAGGAATAAGCATTTTTATTCTATTATTGGTTTCATTTTCTTTGGCTTCTCCTTTGCAAAAAGAAGTCTATGTTTTGGATTTCGAGAATAAAACGGCTGATCCCAAGCTGAATTGGCTGGAAAAAAGCCTGCTTGACATGATTTTCCAGGATAAACTGCGATTACCGGATCTTCTTCTACACCCGGGTTACACAATCTCTGACGTCATAACATTCAATCAGCAGGATATGCGAAGCCAAAGAAAGAATCAGTTTGTTTTACTGGGATCCGTTTATCCTTCATCCGGTTCAGGGGATGTCCTTATTCACATGAGTGCTGTAAACATCAATACCTGGGAAAATGTTGCCGAATCCTCTTTCACGGCAGTCTTATCTGACACCCGTGAGATTAAAAACCAGTTAATTGAACATATCGGCAAATTGTTTGATGTTCAGACTTTATCTCTTGATTTTTATGTTTCAGAAACTGTATCGGACAAGGGGAGAATTGACACGGAAACCCTGAAAGCCGCCCAGAGGGAACTTGCAGAACTTGTGAGAGATTTCAGTACACCAGTGGAAAAGAGAGAGATTCAACAGAAACCGGAATACAAGCCGGACGAACAGCACAGCTATGTTTCCCGCGGTATTACAACAAGAAAGATGGATCATACGGAAGCCATGGCCAGGCTGGAGCTTGACCGTTCACAGTTGGAAAGAACACAGTTGGCTGTATATGAATTGCTGCAAAATCCCTATTTAATTGAGATAAATGATCCCACCATTTCCACATTACCCTATCGGCCCAGTTTGGGCAGAATCCGTTTAGAAATTTCCTTTCAGATATTACCCGCCCTGTTTCAGGAAATAACTGAAGTTCTGCCGTTTAAGCCGGTTTATCCTAAAAGTGACAGTTATGATTATATGACATTTAATGCCATGTATAATGATATCCCTTTTCAGCTTCGCCGGGACATTCAACTGGGGAATTACCGGACCATTCCGGTTATACAGTTAACAGATCGTCAGGGGCGGCTGGTACATACATTTATTGACGGCCAGTATTTGAATATCAATGAAATACGTCTGACCAATACAATCACACTGAAAAACGAATTCAAACAATTGTTGGTTATGACAGCATCGAATGTTGACATACAATTATATATGAAACAACTGCCCTACGTTGGTATCTATGAAATTGAAATGCCTGTATCTGTTCTTGAGAATCTGTATGAAATCCGTGTTGAATTGGTCCCGGTCAATGAATTATACGACCGATACTGATAAAAAACCTTGCTGTTTTTTCAAATTATTTTGTATTATTTCGAGCTTTTTGACGGCGAAGTAGCTCAGTCGGTTAGAGCAGCGGAATCATAATCCGCGTGTCCGGGGTTCGAATCCCTGCTTCGCTACAAACTAAACCATGACATAAAAAAAAGGCAGATAACTGCCTTTTTTTAATATGAATCCTATATAAACTTCAGATTTATTTTTTCTTCTTATCGTCCTCTGGGGTAATCCGAACTTCAATTTCGTCCACTTTCTTTTCAAGGGCTTCGATTCTGCGATCCATACGCTGCATCTGCTGGTCGCCGGTAATTTTATTCTGATTGACAGTAGCTCTCAGGCTGTTAAAAAGATTTCTCAAGGCTGTAATCTGGCTTTCCGCATTGCTCAAATTATTGTCAACCACACCACCAAGTGAGTCAATACGGGTATTTACAAGAAACATATCCTGAGTATGACGACGCTTCTGATCTTCTATTTTACTGTATAGATCTTTAATATCATTCTGATTCTGGCGAACATGTTTTGCTCTGCCGACAAATTTAACCTCCAGATCATTCAGCTGATCGGTAAACTTTTGATACCTGTTTTCAATCATACCGGCTCTTTCATCCATATAATTGATTCGGGCATCAAACGTTGTCTGATAATAATACATGGCTCCCAAGCCGACAAAGAGGGCAACCCACAGTACAGACATCAAAAAATTCTTCATTATCTACTCCCAGTCATTTCAATTTTCATATTGGTCATTAAGCTGTCGAACGTACTTAAAATGTAATTCAAAATCAACAATACAGAAACAGAAAATTTTAATAATTCTAATAAAAAAGGAAATCATCTTTCTTTTTTGTTCAATCGGACTGGAAGCATCTTTGTTAAACAGTGAACAACGTGCACTATCAATGGCACTATAGAGTCAGTGAAAGAGGTAAGAAAAGTAATAGCAATAACAAAACCCCGGGTTAAAACCCGGGGCCTAATTATCAATCGTCAATTATAAATTTTCAATTAATTTACTGTCTTCCGTAATAGGGTGCACCGTTAACATCCAGACTTACACGGATCAGTCTTGGTGTAGGAGCAGCATCATCGGAGCGGGCTGTCCGCCTGACCATATAGAGTTTGTTATCATTACCAAAAGACATGTGGATAGCCCGGGTTGACAGGGCAGCTTTGGGATAATTATAAACGGCTCTTGTAGATCCGTCGGTAAGATTGACATGAATCAGGGGAATTCCATAGTCATCACCGCTGACAAAGGCATTACCGTTCTCATCCATGGCCATAACAAGGGGTGTTGTTGTTTCAAATCCGGTAGTGTTCCAATCTATAACCAGTGTTTTATCGCCTACATTTCCGCTTCCCAGTATTGAATGCTTCCATATTGCATATAGCGGTATATCTGTATCACTTCCATCATATTTTGCCAGGGTAAAAATTTCATTGTTAAATACTTTTAAGGATAGCACAATAAAATCCTCATATCCGGCATTTTTTACAGAAGAGTCATCCGTAAGTAGGGCAAACATTGAACCGCCTCTTCCGGCAGCGTACATGATACCGTTTGCATCATAGTCAAAAGAGATGATACGATCACTGCTGGCGCCCGTATTGAATCCTGTTTGTTTATCTCCGCCACCGGCAGGGAAAAAATAAAGATTTCTTAAATTTCTGGCATAAACCAGATCGCCATTCGGAGCAAATTTGATATCCGTCATAACAACATCGCCGTTTGTTCCCCAGATAATCATAGAATCGTGTTTAGCCGGTGTGAGTTTATACGTATACTTGTTGAAACAGGGTACATAGACATTCTCATCTTTATCAACAGCCACACCAAGAGGGAGTTTGCTTTCTTCCGTGGAAAAAGCACCGTATTCAACTGCCGCTTTCTCAAGTGTATAGGGAATATAGTCACCACTCACATCCATATAATTTCCAAAGAGATAGGCTCCCTGAACAGCGATTCTTAATTTTACAGAATCTATGGCCCATTGGGTCGGTTCTTTGATAATTTCGGGAGCATAAACAACCATTTTCTGGGGTGTGGCTGTCAGATCTGTGAGAGCCGGTTCGGGAAATGCAATGCCTCCGTTAAAAAAGACAATGTTTTCACGGATATCCTCGGAAAAATTCTCTCCATATATTTCCACCAGGCCAACTGTTTGAAACGAGCTGGTTGCGGGATTGACCTCAGTGATCACCGGGGTGGGTTTTCCCGGATCATTGGGATCGAAAACACTGGGCGGATAGTCTGTATCTTCGCATCCCGTCACACCAAACATTGCAATCAGCAACGCGAGCAAGCCCGGTATTAATGCCTTCTTCATTTTTAATCTCCTTCGCGAAATATTTGTATCAAATTTTATCATATAACTGATTTTTGTTAAAAACCAAATCCAACGGTAATTCGCTGAACATTATCGAAGACGCCGAATGGTGTATAGGAATAATTAAACGAGAAACCCATCAACTGGAGACCGGCACCAAAATTCAGATCTCTTTCATCGCTGTTCATCATATATCCGGCTCTTAAGAACAGTGAATTCATAAATCCGTATTCAAGTCCCATATTCACCTGTTCGGGATAGGATCTGGGATGGGTTGCATCCACATAACACCAGAGCTGCTGACCTTTCGGTTTGTTTTCCAGAAAATCCATAAGATCCATAGCTATACCGATTGTAAACGTGAGAGGTAACTGGAAATTTTCTCTTTCATAGCTGATCTCTTCAGAGAAATTCTGGAAAGTCATACCAAACATAAGACTTTTAAAACCGGTTTTAAACTGTGTCCCGAAGTCAAAAGACGTAGCACTCGCCAAATTTTTCTTAACCTTCAGACTGTCGGCATCGGGCACAATACTTTTTCCCAGATTCTGATTGGAAAATTTCAGACTTCCGCCAACAGAAAACTTATCAGACAGCGCAATGGCATATCCGGCACCAAGAGCAAAAGCAGTCGGATACAGTATTTCCGTATCGATATAGCCCTGATCGTTCTGCCAGGCCATGGTACCCTGAACCTCTCCGTAATCAATGGAATGGGCTGTAAGTCCGAAAACACCCATCCTGCCGTCTCCCGGTCTGATAGCAAGTGCATAGGTATTATGCTTAATATTGTCAATCCATGCATTCTGACTGGCCGTCAATTCAATATATTTATTGGTTCTGGCCAGACCCGCAGGATTGAAAAAGAGAGAATTGACACCATTTTCGAGAGTGGTTGCCGCTTCTCCCAAAGCACTGCTTCGGGCATCATTCGTTACACTGAGAAACTGGAAACCGGTCTGTCCCAGTTTCTTATCCGCGGCATGGGTTGCTGATACAAAGCCTGCAATCAGCAAAACTCCAAGGCAGATTTTCAAATGAATAGTGTGTTTTAACATGATTCTTACCTGACAATAATAATTTTACGTGTTGCTGATTCACCTTTACGATAAAGAATCTCACCCGTGAAGGGGTCTTCCTGATCTTCCGTCACTTCAAAATGAGCAATATAGATACCGCTCACAACAACCTGGCGGGATGAGCTGAGAGACTGCCAGGTTTCATCACCGCTTCCGTCATCATGAACAATGGTTTCAATTAAATCGCCCCGTTCGGAAAAGATCCGGATGATACATTTCCCGGGTATATTGAGAAACATGATTTTATCATCTTCACCGGTATACTGAAGATTCGAGGCAAGGATATTGAAGGGGTTGGGAACAACCCGTATATCCTTCAGACTTTCCCCTGCCTGACGCTTCAGATAAGCCGGTTCGGTTGTTTTTGTATAGAATCGTGAACTTTCGAGTTCACCCACGGGATTAAATCTGCCTTCGGTGTTATTGCTTCCGTCAGAGTAAGAAGAAATATAGTAGTAGTAGGAAAATCCTCTGGCAGGGCTTTCATCAGCATATCCCGTTGTACCTTTGTCTACTGTTGCTATCAGGTCGAACACCGTGTCCGGTTTGGAAATGGAACGGTAGATTTTGTAACCTTTAAAATTAGAATTCAATTCATCCGGTGATGGCGTCCAGATCAGATCAATTCTGTCACCCTTGGATTCAACATTGACAACTTCAGGTGGCTGGGGTGCATGGGGAATCTGGAATCCGGAACTGTAATTTCTAAGGGCTCTGCTCATGGTAAGCATAAAGGAATCCCGGCCTGTAAAAACCCAGGAATTTTTATAGACATCTTTGTCATCCGTGGTTGCCCCGTTTGGCAGTGTGAAAGGACCCTTATCATTGGGGTCTTTATATGCCTGCAGCCAGCGGTATCCGATATCCTCGCATTTTGTTCTGTCCAGGCCGTTAATTGCTTCAACTTCAACAATTCGGACAGAATCGCCAAATGGGATATCGAAGGGACCATACGTAATCCAGACATTGGTTCCGCTTCCATCACTAATGGTTGACGGGTCAACACGGTCGGTAATGGATGAAACATTATCTTCATAAAACATATTTCCGCCGCCTTTACCGCTCCCGTGAGGATTACCGGCAAGAAAACTATAAGCCGCAACCATTTTATCAACATCAGCAGGTGATACATCACCGGTTGAGGGATACGTATCACCCACATGCCATCCCAGCATAACCGGCTGGCTGGGATCATCATCATGATCAGACGCTGATTTATCTACGTGAAGGACTCCGGTTCCCACAAAATGCGGAGCCGTTAATCGTCCTTTCCCATTGGCGTGGGGGCCACCGATCATGTCAAAACCTATAGCAGTTGCCTGACCAAGAAAGGAAAAGCCTGCACGAATCCATTCCAGTTGATTAATGGGCTCACTCTCTGTTAGTGTTGCGATCTTTTGATAATTTTGTGCATAGGGCATGGCATTGTTGTCACCGGGTCTGAATCTGGAGCGGGTAACCCAGGAATACTGGCCCCAGCTTATGCCACCGGCACCCACATACATGTATGCATCCCGGCTGCAGGAATAACGGGTTCCCCAACCAATGCGAAACCCTTTTACAGGTCCGGTTAACGCAGGTTCATCTCCATATCTGACACGCCCTGTGTTAACAAATGTCATTTCTTTGATGAAATAATTTTCATGATACTGCTGACTGAAGGCATAAACCCTCAATTTCATGGTGACACCTGCTTTTGTGTTTACAACACTTTCCACAATTCTGTCAGCAGGAATATTGGGATTTATCTCATCAATATCTCCCATGTAAGGCGCAGATATATTATTCCCGTCAACAAACACATTTGGGATATCAAATTTTGCAGTTTGCTTCAGGACAACGGGGAACAGGGACACATCAACATTACCCTGAGTAATATAGGAGGCCCATTTTTCATAATAGAACCCATCGGCATCGGTGAAATCATCAACAGCAAGCCAGGCTCTCTGAATAACATCATTATCCTGATAAAGATAATCTGCAGGCCAGACCAACCCTTCGTAATAGACATTGTTCCATGCCCGTTTTGAAAAGTAGGAGTTAAAAAAGGTCTGCAAGGATCCGATTCTGATATAGCGCCTGTCCGTAGCAGAGACCTGAGTAAAAGCCTCGCCGGTCAGACCGAGTATCAGAAGAAGGAATACAGTGATTTTGAAGGTATATTTCATTATTCTGCTCTCTTAAAAAACGATTTTTATTCCAAATTTTATAGCTCTCGGATTGGCAAATGTATTAAATCCCAGATTCGGCATATCAATATAAGCTTTATCGTCGATTGCTTTCTTTGCTGTTTGGCTGTCTATCTTTTGCCAGACATCAATCATAGCTCCGGGATTGTTTGGATCTTCGATCCTGACCCTCTGAACAAATCGGTCACTTTTGGATATATTGGATTCAGAAGTGAATTCATCGGGAAAAGCAGTGATCAATGAATTCAGGTCCTCAATATAATACCAAGCCATATCAGGATTGATATTTTCAGTTATACGGTCAAGATACCGCATTGGCTGATACTCCACATCCCAATCTCTGTATGAACCCAGATTATCATCACCGGGAATACCACCCATACCCAGTTCTTCATAGATTTTACCACTGAACTGGAGAGATTCACGGTAATAGTTGTAATCATAGGTATCGGCAATACCGTTATAGCTCAGGAACTTGGTATTCAGCAGGTTGGTGATATCCATATACAACTGAAGTTTAAAGCGGTCAAAGTTCATGGATTTAGTCAACCGCAGATTTAAATTATATGTATCAACCCATTTTACATTATTTGTCAAACCAACAATATTGGTTGGGTTCCACGTTGTTTTACTGCCGGCACTCCAGGTGAATAGAAAGCTGGCATCCCAGCCGCCAACCGGATAGATCCCACCGGCCGCCGGTCCGAAACTCGGCGGGGTGTGGAGATCAATATTTGCACGGGCATAGGGTTGCGGATAGGGCTTTTCCTGATAGGGATTGGATCGAAGGTAGGCCCGCTGAGCATTGGGATCCTGATAATACCTCTGTAATCCAAACCACCCATAGGAACGGACCATATACGTATAATTCACAAAGCCTGTGATCCATGTTCCCCAGCGTTTATCCAGTGTCAGTTCTATACCCCGGATATCTTCATAATTGTTGTTATTCGTTATTGAATATCGGACTGAGCTGTTCAGGTTTTGATAGGTGATCCAGCCGGTTTGGTTTGTAACATCCTTGTAATACGCTGCAATATTCACAAGGAACTGATTGAGGATGTTGTGAGAATAACCGATTTCATACGCTACGGTCCTTTCATAGATAAGATCCGGATTTCCAATGGATGTCACCAAACCGTTGTATTCTCTTTGGAGCCTGAAACGGTGAGAGGATTCCGGTTCTGATCTGAAATGGCCGTAGTTAAAATAGAGTTTGGAATTTTCCGTAATCGGATGGGATATGCCTAAACGGGGACTCAGGGCGTATGTCGGCTTGGAATCTGTTTTTGGAGCTTCTTCTTCAATTAAGTGACCTTCACCCTGTTTAAAAAATTCATCATAGGGATCCAGGAGATACTTATCCGTGTTGGCGTCGGAATAATCGAATCGGAGTCCCACATTGGCGATAAAGCCCTCAAACTCCATCTTATCCTGTATATAAGCTCCAATCCTGTAGGGAAAAACCTGATAGGACTGCTCACGGTTCCAGGTTGTCATACCGGGGTTGGATGTAAACGATTTGATATCATAATCATTCAGAACAATTTCCAGTCCGGTCCGGATCTGATTAGCCCTGTTGATTTGATTGGTATAATCAAAACGGGCAGTATATGTGGTAACAACAGAATTATCCCGTCCCAGGTTCATCCAGCCGCCGGTACGGATATTATCTCCGATAGAACCGGTGCCATATCCCCAGTAGCCATAAGGAACTTCATCCATGTAATAACCAGGGAAGACCTCGTTAACTTTTGATGTATCCCTTAACTCACCCTGATAGGTATTATAAATATTTCTATTCATCTGAAGGGTGGCTTCATAATAGGATTCGGAATTAATAATCCGATTGATTTTAGCCCCCAGAATTGTCCGGTAAATAGATGCCGGGCTATAGTAAAACGGAACATAGAGGGACTCTTTGGTTTTGGCAAGACTGGCAACGGTATAATTGGAACGAACAACATCTCCGGTTGGTGTTGTAGTCCAGGCGTATGTGGAAGAAGAATGGATCTCGCCGTACATCCCGTTAATTGTCAGTTTTGTGGAATTGTTGATATCCGATGTGAGGCGGATTCTACCGATATTTTCCGAATAAGCATCTTTTGCCAGAGGAATATAGAGCATCTCCTGCATTTGACGATAGGAAGCATTAAAGCGGAGATCACCCAGTGCTTTACTGATCAAAGGAACAGGCCCGCTGAAGGAAAAATCACCCACATAATCCGGTCTCTTAATATCTCCCTGTCTGCGGTGGTTGTAACGGTACACCTGCTGGGCTCCTGTCGGTGTCAGGTCATTATCCGGATTTTCATCATTCAGGGTTTCCTGTGCAACGGCGATCCAGCCCTTGAAATATGGATACTGCCTCCGGGTATATAAATCCCAGGGTTCATAATCTTCTCCGACAGGATCCGTTCCATACCAGCACACGTCATCATCCAGATAGGATCTGTTCCAATAAGACATGGGATCATAAGGTGAGATTCCGAAATGTTTGGGCGCTGCCGGTTTGTATTGATATGAGAATGAACCGTTGTACTGGTCTTTGCTTCCTTCGCTGGTAACAATATTGATCACACCGGAACGGATATTACCGTATTCGGCATTAAAACCTCCGGTTTGAACCTGTATTTCTTTCACGGTGCTCAAAGAGACTGAAGAGTAAGGAATATTGGACCGTTCATCGTTCATGACAATGCCATCCACAATAAAAGAAGTCTGCCGTGATGAACCGCCGCGAATGGTGAGTCCCTGGGCACCGGCCTGTAAACCTATGACATCAGAAACATCATTTACAGGCAAGGCTTCAATCTTTTCAGAACTGATATTGAGCTGGCTGTTGGAAATATCCCTGACAACTACAGGCATTTCCGCAACGACCACAACTTCGCTCATTCCCACGGCCTGGGTTCGAAGCTTTACATCAATCATGGTTGTGAGTCCCATAGTGACACTCACATTCCTGACTGAAACCCGTTCATATCCGATCATGGATACGGACAAAACATAAGTGCCGGGGCTAACATTAAGAATAGCATAATAGCCGTTTTCATCTGTTGCAGCTCCCAGCATCGAGCCTTCCACAACGATATTCACTCCCGGCAGGGGGTTTCCTGCCTCATCCGTGACCTGACCGGATATTTTTCCCGTTGTTGAAGCCATAATCTGCGCCGGAATCAGCAACAGACAAATCAGCAATATAGCAATCACTGAGCTTAAGAAAGTCCTTTTCATGAATCACTCCTCTAGAGCATTACTCTTAAAGTAAATCTCTGTATATCTTCAAATGTTTTCATAGGTGTATAACTGTAATCAAACTGAAGTCCGAAAGCGTTAATTCCAAATCCCACGCTGGAACCGCTTTCATCCCGATTTTGTTCATATCCGTATCTCAGGAAGAATTTTTTTACAAAACTGTATTCCAGTCCTAAGTTTAAGTATTCCGGATAAGAACGGGGGTGAGCCCAATCGATGTAGACATCAAGATTATGATTGGGTAAATCTTGGGGAATAAAATTCATCACATTAGCCGTTAAGCCAATTGAAAAGGTAAGGGGTAATTGGAAACTTTCATCAACATACTTGATTTCATTGGAGAAATTCCGGACAGTCATCCCGAATTTTACATCGCGAAAACCCGTATTGAAAAGTGTTCCAAAATCCATGGCAACAGCATTCGTCCTGTATTTTTTTGTCACCAGGCTGTCTGTTACCTGCACATTGCTTTTTCCCAGTTGCTGGGCAGTATATTTTACCTGACCGCCTACTGAGAATTTAGCTGACAGGGCTTTGGCATAACCCACTCCGACAAAAAATGCAGAGGGATTAAATTTATGGGTATCAATATAACCTCTGTCATTCGCCCAGACCATGGTTCCCTGCATTTCACCGTAATCTACGGCTTGAGCACTAATACCGAAAACCCCGTATTGATTTTTACCGGGATTCAGCGCAAGGCTGAATGTATTGTGCATAATATCGGCAATAAACGTGTTCTGGCTGGCCATGGCATCCAAAAAAGCAGGCATCATGGCCATTGCCGCAGGATTGTAGAACAACGAGGCTGATCCCATATCGACAGTTGTCATGGCTCCTGCCAGTGCTGCAGCCCTTGCATCCGAATTGACGGACAAAAACTGATATCCTGTCTGAGCCAGCTTTTTCTCCGCTGCTACGGCAAGGGTCGTCAGGCAAAAGAGCAGAAGTAGAACAATTACTGTATATTTTTTCATTGTTACTAATCCTCCGGCATCATTTATTGATGATTACCGTGTTATACTTACTTCCCAGTGTTTGTTCAATTTTCTGAATGCAAACCAGATACGATTTATCCCCTTGAAGTTCATAAACATACCGGGACCTGACAACCGGCCGTGCAACCCTGTTTGCAATTGTAAAAAGTCCGGAAGATAATTCCAGAGGTATGGAATCATCAAGCGGTTCAAGCGGTTCATTGGATACAGCTACATCATAGACTTTAATTTTGATGTAATCATTGAAATAAAAAACAACATCACCCGTATTTACACCTTCCAGGACAAAATAACCCAACGGTTGAAAAGCGGTAGCCACTTCTTTGGTGTAACTCTGGATAGTTTCCACAACATCCGTTGTATCAATTGTAAATGTTGAATCGTTTACAAATGTGGTATCGAAAACCATAACCGTATCCATACGGGTCAGGAGTTCATTGGCTGTGAAGATATATTCTGTTGTTGGAAGATATATGGTTGTGTCAGTTCCATCCACAACTTCTAACGTATCATCCAGGGAAAGAATTGTATGCAGAAATCCCGGATCCAGTGAATCGGGATTCATATGCAATTTCACATTTCCAAACAGTGCTTTATTGATAGTCGCCTTATACGACACGGCAGCCCATGAATCATAAGATTCCATATCATAGGTCTCATCTTCGAAATCTTCCAGAAAATCACAGCTGCTCATAAGGGTTAAGAACGCCAGGCTCATCAAGAGAGCCATTCCTAACAAGAAATTTCTATTCATTTCAAATCTCCTCATATTCTCAATTAGCGAATAACTACAAATTTACGATATAACATATTACCGTCCGGGTCTTCAAACGTGGCAATATAAACACCGCTCACGACAATCTGACGGGAAGATGTAATAAGATCCCACCGGACTTCACCGCTTCCGGAATGATTTATTTCATAAATAAGATCACCGCGTTCGGTGAATATTTTTATCTTACACTCACTGGGAAGGTTTACAAACATAATTTTATTCGGTTCACCGGCATACTGATAATTGACATTGGATATATTGTACGGATTGGGAACAACCCGGATTTCACTCATATCTGCCGCCGGTGGTTTCTGCAGGGTTGCAGCCGTATTGGTCCGGGTCAGATGCGGACTGCTGTAAAGGGAGACACCTGGTTGTATGGTATTTCTGCTGCCGTCATCATAGGCAATTAGAAAATAATAATAACTTTGACCTCTTACCGCGGTATAATCAAAAAATTCATTGGCCAGCGTACTGTTCGTCTTATTCAGATCACCAATCATAGTATAGACTGAATCATAACGTTCACCCTGTGCACGATAGATCTTGTATCCTTCAAACCATGACTGGCCTTCGTCCTCACTTGGATCCCATTTCATGGCAATACGATTTCCCTGGGAAATGACTTCAAAAAATCCGGGAACAGCAGGTGGATATTCGTTCCCTAAATTCAGGTTTTTATTCTTATAGAGATCAATTGCTCTTCTGAATGCCTGATAGATTGAATCTCTGCCTGTATAAACCCATAAATTCTTGTATAGGTTCGCTTCAGCTTCAGAACTGACGGTTTTAACAGAACCATCAGGAAAAGTAAGATCCAATGTCTCACCGTCGTGAACAACATTGAACCAGTTCCGTCCTACTTCAGCCCGAACATCCGTTTCTTCCCCAAAAGGAGACCGACCCAGGCCGCCTGCAGCTTCTGCCCAGACGATTCGGACACTGTCTCCCAAGGACAATTCATAGGGGCCAAAAGCCATTGTTTGTGAAAAACCACCGGCGGGATTGTTCCATTCATTGGGATTGTTAAAACCCACCTGCATGGCATGACTTCCGGCGGAGGAGTGTCCCGCAGCCAGAACCTTTTCATATTCGTTCGTCATACGCACTTCATTAAACTGGTCATTGGGCTGAGATTCAGGTGAATTGGATTCAAGAAACGGTGTGCTTGATGGTTGAAATTTATTATCGATGTTATTTGAAGGCGATGTATCTGCATGAATAGTAACAGCCCCCATATAATGGTGGGCTCCCAAGCGGCCGTCAGCCTGATATCCCCTGTAGTTCGGGGATCCGATATTATCATAAAGATCACGCAATTCACTGTGATATCCGTGCCAAGTAACAAATGCCCGCATATAATTTCCGTCATAATCCATATGATCCACACTGGTTTTCGGATCAAGGATAGTTTCAGAATAACGGGGATCCGATGAGAATTCATTCGTCAGTTTGGGACTGTTTGGATTGGTACCGATAACATCATTCATGGTATTAATACCCCAGCGCATATTCCGGGGGGTATTCCAACCGGGAAGACCCCGGTAATCTATACCCGGACCTTCAATCGTTCCCTCGCGGGCAATGGCATTTCTGAACTGCCAGTGAAAATAGACACCGGACAGTGTTTGATTTATAGGGTCTGTTCCGTCTTTATTCCAAATCCCGGTGTTTTTAAAAGTAAAATCAAAGATAAAGAAATTACCATAGTACTGCTGGCTGTATGAATAGATTTTCCTCGTGAATGATATACCTGTTGATGTGTTGCATTTGTTAAGGATCATTCGATCGGCAGGAAGAAACAAATCCAGTTCATCCACCTGATCATCATAGAATAGATCTGAAGCAACCGCTCCGTCAACCAGAACCGTGGGAGCATTAAACCGTCCGACTAATTTGAATTCAACAGGAATAATTTCATTGACTTCAGATCCGGCTACTTTTCGGGGACCGGTATGAACCACTTTATAGGGGAATGTATATTGAGCAATCGGATCATCAAAATCTGCAACTCCGATCCAGAATCCCTTTGCTGCCTGCATGTCCTGACTTAGAAAGAATGCGGGCCATCTAAATCCGGCCTGCTGTTCGGCAATCAAACCATGTTCCGGTTCACAACCATGGGCCAGAAAAAAACTTTGAAGGTCGCCAACTTTCATCCATCGGGCTTCAACCTGTGCTTCCAATGAAGATGTAAAGCCCAATAAGAACAGGATCAGCAGAAAACATCCGGTTCGTTTTTTCAAAGTTCTATGCATTATTCGTATCCTTTTATCTTAGCATTATTCTGCATATTAAAAATCATAGGAAACCCGGATACCAAAAAAGATATCTCTGGGAGCAAGAAAGAGAAAAGCTTCATTGACCGGATTGAAGATATACGCTTTATCATCCAAAACTTTTTGTACTGTAGATTTATCAACCCGGGTCCATTCATTATTTACATATTGAACATACCGTTCCGTATCATCAATATTTTCACCAATACCCTCATTCGGGAAAAGACCCTGAAGATCATTAACATCACCGATATAGTAGTAAATCTTAGGATCGGGTTGCGTTACAAGTGTAGCTCGGGCCGCATATTTCAGGGGCTGATACGGTACGCTTGGATCCCGGTAATAGCCCATTTTATCCGTTCCGGATATGTGTCTCATGCCAAGTTCTTCATAGACATGTTCTTTAAAATGGAGGGATTCCTGATACATATCGTAAACACCGGGCACAAGATAAGAATCTCCCAGGGCGGATGTGGACAATACTTTTCTGTTTAACAAATTGAAAACATCCGCGATGAACTGGACTCTGAAATTCTTGATACTGACGGATTTAGATGTTTTCATATCCAATCCCCAACTGTCGACCCAACGGACATTATTGATTACATTGGGATTATTTCCGTAGGAATGATATCCGCCTTTCCGCCATGTGCCTGTAAAGGCAAGCTGCCAGTTTGCAAGGGGAGCCAATCCTCCCATTTCCGGTCCGAAATAATAGGGTGTTTTAAAGGCAATATTATATTTTACTCTTGGAAGGGCTATGGGTTTATACTGTTTTTGAAGATTGATATTACGTTCAGTATCCCGTTGAACTGCAGGATTTTCATTGAGTGATCTTACACCAAAATTACCCGATGTATAAACAGAGTATTCATAATTGACAAAACCCGTAACCCAGTCTCCGACACGTTTTCTTAATTCAATTTCCAGACCCCGGATATCCTGGTAGAAAAGATTGCTGTACTGGGAATAGCGAACCACACCGCCAACACCGGTATAGCTGATAGATGTTGCCTGATCCGACTTATCCTTATAATATGCAGCAATATGAATCAGGTATTGATCAAAAAGAGAATGATCATAACCCAGTTCATAGGCAATGGTTTTTTCCATGGGCAGTTCCGGATTTCCCAGCACACTCAAAGGACCTCCGTATGTACGGCGAATTCCAAAGAGCTGATCCGGGGAGAACCGCTGTCTCATGTGCCCGTAATTGAAATAGAGTTTAGAATTAACCGTAATGGGATGTGAAATTCCCAGGCGTGGCATCAGGGTGAATAAGCCTTTTGTCTCCCGCATGGGGATATTGTCTTCATCCGAAACTTCACGGGATGCAATAATTTTAATTGTTCTGTCAAAAGGGTCAAAATCAAACCAGTCCGTGTTGGGGTTAAAATATTCTGCTCTCAATCCCACCGTTGCAATCCAGCCTTCGAATTCCAGTTTATCCTGAATATAGGCTCCAAGCATCCAGGGAGACTGTTCCCATTTTGTCCATGGGCGGCCTGCAGGAAGAGCCGGGTTGATGGCTCCGTAATTCATATTATAATTGAAATAGTCGAATTGGACACCGGTTTTGATCTGATTATTCCGATTCACCTGTGAAACGAAATCCCAGCGTGCTTTGAGGGCATATGTACGTGTTGAGTCGCGGGCGTTGCTCTTGGCACCCATCATAAAACCGTCAATACCGTTACTCAGGTTCGTATCGAAACCAAAGGGTGCCTCATCCACCAGATAGGGTTCTTCAGCAAAGGGTAAAATATTATATTGAGGTGTATAATCACGTCGATCCGCCGGTCCGGTTTGATAACGGGTTGACCGGTATTCCAGGGATGATTCGTGATAGGATCTGTCACTTAACTGATGGGTTAATTTTCCTGAAAGAACATTGTTCCAAATTTCCGTTTCACAAAAATGATGGGGGTGAAATACTTTTGACCGTTGCTGTGAACTGCTTCCAAATTCACCGGCAACGCCCCAGGTCGCTGAAGAAAAGATGGACGGAAGCCCTGTTTCACTGGCTGATGATGCATCGGTTTTCTTGTAAAATCCGGTTATCTGCAGTTTGATCCGCTGACTGATATCAGCCGTCAGTTTTGTGGAAAGGGACCATTCATCATAGGCATCTCTTGCCAAAGGGACAAGATACATATTTTTTTCTTTACGAAAAGAAGAATAGAATCTCAAATTTCCCAAAGCTTTACTGACAACAGGGACCGGCCCGCCGAAACCCGCATCAATATTATAATCTGGTTCTTGAATGTCGCCCTGTCTGCGGTGCTGCCATTTGAAAAGCTGTTGCGCACCGGTTGGAGTAAGATCATCCGATGGATCATCATTCGACAGCAGAGAGCTGGAAACTTCATTCCAACCCTGAAAGGCAGGATACATCTTCCGGACATGTTCATCCCACGGATAATAATATGTGCCATCCCCATCCTTATCCGTAAAAGGTTCGCCCGGATCCCAGTAATTGTTATCGTTTAAATCGGTATAGGAATCGGGAGATGTTCCCCACCAGGCAACCTGATCATCCAGCCAGGGACGCATATAAATTGAATTTGGATCATAAATTGAGATTCCAAAAGATTTTGGAGCTGCAGGTCTGTGTTTATAACTGAAATCAAATGAGTATTTTTCAGGATGTCCCTCTTTCGTCACCACATTGATAACACCGGCCTGAAGATCGCTGTATTCCGCATTGAAACCGCCGGATTGAATCATAATTTCCTGTACAGAGCTGAGGGGAACGCCGGAAACCGGCTGGCCTGTACGGTCGTCTTTCATGGAAACACCATCCATCATATAGGCCAGTTCGTCCACACCGCCCTGCCGGACTGCCAGCCCGGAAACACCGGCCTGCATACTGATCACGTCTTCCACGCTGGTTGCAGGGAGATCTTCAATCTGATCTGAACTCAGGTTTGTCTGGCTGGACGCAACATCAACACGGATTACTTTACGTTCTGCAACAACGGTTACTGTTTCTCCCTGAAAAGCCTGGGGTTTCATTCTGAAATCGACCTGAGAGGTAAGGTCGATTTCAACCCTTACGCCGGATTGGGACAAGCGGGCAAAACCGACATACGATGCCGCAACAGTGTATAAACCGGGCGGAACATTTAAAATTACGTAGAAACCATCCTGATTTGCTGCCGCTCCGTAAACGGTCCCTTCGACAATAACATTAGCACCGGGCAGTGGATTACCGTTTTCATCCATAACCGTACCCATAATCTTTCCCGATGTCTGAGCGTACATATAGCTGACCAGCAAACAGACTGCCAGTATACCCCTCAATAATTTCATATATATGCTCCTTCCAATCACCCAAATATTATTAATCTTACATTTTGCACACAAACCTGAATCTTTGCCAAAATGTCTGCCGCTTTCTTTTCAATGTCTGGTGTTTATAAATTAATGTCTTAAAATTGCAGAACTCTTGTTCTCTTTTATGTTCTGCCTTTAACTTGCTAACAATCTTGGAAATGTTACAGAAAAACCCTTTTTAAGTCAAGCAGCATTTCAATTCTGGTACATTATTTTTAAAGTGTGACTAATAATAATTGTAAAAAATTCGAATATAAATGAAACGCCCGCCATTGGCGGACGTTTCTGATACTATGTGTAATGAAAATTACTTGAGAAGAACCATTTTCTTGGTCATGAATTCATTACCGACCTGAAGTCTGTAAACATAGGTTCCGGAAGGCATGTTGTCAGCATTCCAGACAACTGTATAGGAACCGACATTTCTATGTCCACTGACCAGAGTTTCAACCAATTGACCTTTCATGTTGTAGATAGCAAGGGTAACATTGGCAGGTGTATTGATAGAGAATTCGATTGTGGTTGAGGGGTTGAGGGGGTTGGGATAGTTCTGGCTGAGTTTGAAGTTTTCGGGAAGATCCAGTTTATGAACGGATGTTTCAGTCCAGACCCATTTATCAATTGTATTCAGAGTCATATCCGCAAGGTACATCACATCTTCACCTAACCAGTCGGCATTACGCGGGCTGTTGGTTGCTCCATCCGGAATGGCCAGAGGATCGTATTCGCCTACAACAACGGGATTACCGAAGTCCCCAAGAATCTCGTTATTGTCCACATCCAGGATTGTCCAGAGGTGGTTTCTGGGGTTGGGGTATTCGGATACACGGGTATTACCAACCAGAAGCTTACCATCGGGCATCCAGTCCAGACATTCTGCCCAGAGATTGTATGTTACATCTTCTTCTACAAAACGTCCCAGTGTGTCAGCGATTGTAAAAGGCTCAAACTCGATATCCAGTGTCTGATATTTATAGACATTTCCGGGATAGATCCCGCCGACAAGCATATCCCAGCCGTCTTCGGTTGTGCGGAGACAGATGGAGCGCTGGAGTGACGGAAGGGCATCAATGGCATCACCGATGAATTCCATATATTCATCAAAGATATGAACCGGGTTTCCGGCACCCACATGTCCCACCAGATACAGACCGGATGTGGGATCATGGGAAACTTCTGTCAAAGAAGCCAATATTGGTGGTACAAAACGGCCATTACATTCCATGGCTACAGGATCAAAACGGTATACTGTAGCCCATGATGAAAGATGGATATATCCATTGGCATCTTTAAAAATACCGCGCATGGCACCATTGATGGGTGACATGGAGTGCAGTGTATCCAGGTTTCCATCCGGTAATTCAAAGACAGCGATACTGTGTAATAAAGTACCTTCGTCATCATAGATGTAAAATGGTCTGAAACGGCTTGTTGTTCCGCCCCAGTCAAACTCATTTACGCCTTCATGCACGCCTTCTGCTCCATACAGGGCAACCCAGATCTTTCCTTCACTGTCCACGGAAACACCATGGGGCATGCTGGCATAACGAACAGTACTGCTGATCTCGCCTTCAAACTTATAGGTGAGGGTATCCAAATTATAATCCACAATCCGTGAATCAAAGACCCAGGCACCTGAGGCGATACCGGCGATACAGATAACTGCCAGTAACACAGTTAACAATTTCTTCATTTTCTTCTCCTTCTGTTTGGTTATTACGTTGAAGTATAAGTAAATTAAGGTATTGAAAATTGAATGTCAATTATATTTAAAGCCGTCCGTGATAGGGCGCACCTTCTTCAAATATCCTCACTTTCAGTATGGCATCATTTTCAATATTATCAAAAGTTAGTGTATTGATGTATATGTAGTCATCATTACCCCAAACCATACGGGTTGCCTTATAATTACTGAGCAGTTTGGGATAGACGGTTTCGCCCTCTCCGGTTTGGACATTCAGCTTCATCAAAGGTAAAGTACCTGTTCCAATATAAATCTCTCCATCATTATTCAGTTCAATCAAAGAGATAACCCTGCCGGCATATTGGGAGTTTGTCCAGTTGAAAACCTCAATTAGACCACCGACCAGTTTGGGATCTCCGACCGCAGGATCAATCTGCTGTTTCCAGATTTTTACAGAGGCTGTACCGTCACCGAGTGTTTCTGAACCGACAAGGTAAAGATGATTGTCATGGTGGCGGAGCCGGGTAAAACCGTATGAATCATTGTTATACAGCAGATTGCCATCCAGTTCACCCGCTTTGGTTACATAGATAACACCTTTATCACCGGCATACCATACATTTTTATTCAGATCAAAATCCAGATCACGGACATTTCCGCTTGTTCTGAAGCTTTCATATGTTGATACACCGGATGCATCCACCGTTGTGACAAAGTAATTGTTGGTATAGGTATAATGGAATTTACCGTCACCGCCATAGCGTAAATTACCCAGCGCTCTGTCCGTACGGACTTCACCAAAGTCAGTACGTGTGCCATCGGGAGTAACTTTAACAATGATTTTACCGGTCACCACATAGAGATTCCCGTCTGCATCCATATCCATGACACTCATGTTATCCAGAAGTCCAAAGGCCGGAACTCCCACCGAGGCTACCGGGTTTAAAAGCTTATAATAATGCCATGAGTCGTCAGGATTTTTATAATCGCCGAACTGATAAGCACCGATGGCATCCACTCGTACACGCAATCCATCTGTAAAATTAGCCGGTGGTTCAACAACAAGCCGTGTTGTACTGGCTTCAAGCACAACTGCCTTTTTGTCACCGAAATAAACAAGATTATCCGTTAAAACGGTGTTAAAATTCTCACCGGCAATTTCAACAGTTTTCTTGCTTCCGATGGATCCGTAAGTAGAATCCGGCGGTGTAACCGTAGTAATGACCGGTGTGGGTTTCCCCTGATCATCCGGATCCCAGATATTATCCGGGTAATCAGGTTCAAGACAACCGGATAATGACAGAAAGATTATCATCATCAGCAGGTTCAATATACTCACTGTTTTAATTTTCATTGTTGCAATCCTTTCAAATTTCACATCTTTTTATATGCAGCAATTAATGATTTCAATCATTACTGCGATGCAATGTCATCGTCTCAAATAGCAAACTTTATTGAAATCCTCTGAACCGTTCCGATATTTCCGAACGGTGTGCTGGCATAGTCTATGGCCAGACCGAATTTGGAAATACCAAAACCGAAAGTGACATCATCTTCGTCATTATTGCTCCGGAAACCGCCCCGGAAATAAAACATATCCAGATATGAGAATTCCAGTCCAATATTGATTTGTTCCGCATGAGAACGGTAATGAACCGCATCAACTGTTGTAAACAGTTTCATTCCTTTTGGCTTATTGGACAATAAATCAAGCAAATCCATGGAAATTCCCATAGTAAAAGTCAGGGGAAGCTGGAATCCTTCATCCTCATATTTAATTTCATTGGAGAAATTACGAACAGACATTCCAAAGGCAAGACTTTTAAAACCGGTATAATACAAGGTTCCAAAATCATAACTCTGCCCCATAACCACATTGTTTTTCACAATAAGGCTGTCTTTTCCGTAAGGCACCACGCTTCTTCCAAGCTGCTGTCCGACCATACTGATATGACCGCCGACGGAGAATTTATCTGTCAGATCTTTGGCATATCCCACACCAGCGGCAAAGGCGGTGGGATTCATAATTTCCGTATCCACATACCCCTGATCGCTGCCCTGGACCATGGTGCCTTCAACTTCTCCATAATCAATATTACGGAATGTGGCACCTAAAACACCGTAACTCCCTTTTGCAGGACGCAGAGCGAAAGAAAAGGCATTGTGTTTAATATCAAAAATCCAGTTGTTCTGACTTGCGGCAAACTCCATGAAATTATCCATTCTTGCCATAGCCGCAGGGTTATAAAACATGGATTCTGAATTATTATCCAGAGATGTCATTGCCTGTCCCAAAGCACCGCCCCGTCCATCCGGACCCACACTGAGAAATTGTAACCCGGTCTGGGCAATCTTCTGCTGTCCGAAACTGACGGATGCAAACATCAAGAGGAGGGCAATAATTTTGATTGGTATACATTTATGCATCATGAAACTCCTTTTATCTTTCATTGCCAACTATTTCACAACCAAGTTAAACCGGGTTACACCCTGTGCGGGCAGTGCATACACCAGATAACGGCTTCCCATGTTCAGATCAAACTGATAGTGAGAAACCAAACCGCATCCTGCTGCTTCGTTCATGGTGACTCCCATATCGTTGACAGGCACGGCAACACCGGCAGTATCAAGGGCAAAAAGGGAGAATGTCACGGGTTTGTCGGCATAGAAAGAGGTTAGAGTATTGCTGTTTACCAGAAAATAACCACTTAAGGCATCTTTGGATAGACCAACATAGTATTGTGTATTCTTCTGGGCAGTATTAAACCCGCCGGCAACAGTTTCAATTACAAGGGAATCGGCCAGGAATGCTGTATTTATAACTGCACCGGCCCAATTGGTATCCAGATCACCCGGGCTTAATGCTGCAAGGGATACGGAGTTCTGAGCAAATATACTGCAAACATCTGCTGTTCCCTCAAAATCAGCTTCCGAAAAAACCAATCCCACATTTGTTGCACCTTTGGAAGCTTCGGTTTTCTTCAGGACAACCAGGTATTTGCTGTTTCCCAGCGTTACTTCTATCCGCTCTTTTACATTAACTGTAAGAGCTAAAACTTCCAACGGCATTTTGTTATCCTGTTCAATCGTGGCAAGATTATTATTCAGATCCAGAAAATCGACGAGCATATATTGGTCAATGTAAAGGACATAATCTTTAATTGCTGTCGAACTTAAGTCCAGCAGTGCAATGACAACAGATTCATTAACGGGATACAGTCTGCGGTTAACCGAAGTTTCAAGAAGATTGCTTTCCTTTTCCATTTTCCTAACCAGTGAATCGCGGGCTGTAGAATTATTTACAAGAATTGAGTCATAATTCAGAACAGTCATGGATGAATCAATGGATAAAAAGTCCGAGAAAAAGCTTCCTGCTTCGGTAACGACATACTGAGAATAGTCCAGCAGTGTGATAACACCGCCATTATAATCGTCAATCTCATATGTCTTATCTTCATATTTACTACAGCCGATGGTCAGCAGAAGTGCCACTGCCATCGTTCCAATCAGTAATTTTTTCATATCATACCTCATGTATTCGTGTCTTTGTAATTACCGGATCACGATAAACTTTTTATAAATTGATTCACCTTCCGGTGTTTCGAAATAAGCGATATAGAGTCCGCTTACAATCGTCTGCCGGGCATCAGTCAGTGAGTTCCAGGATTCATCACCGCTGTTATCCGTATGTTCTATGGTTTTAACCAGATCGCCCCTTTCGGTAAAGATCTTGATCGTGCATTTTGGAGGCAGGTTAAAAAAGGTAATACGGTTTGCCGAAGCGGCATCACGGCCGTACTGAAGATCCTGTGCACGGATATGATAGGGATTGGGAACAATGCGGATCTGATCCAGGCTTGTTCCGGGCATTCTCCGCAGATATGCCGGTTCGCTGGTTAACGTATAGAATTTGCTGCTGTAGAGGATGCGCCCCTGGGCATCGTTACTGCCATTATCATAAGCAATCAGATAGTAGTAATAATCAAAACCGCGCTGAGGACTGGAATCTTCAAAGTAATTGTATCCTGCTTCATTCACATCCAGATCGGTAACCGGAATATCAGCAATCAGATGATAGGTAGAGTCAGATCTGTCGTTTCTGGCACGATAAAGCTTATAACCGGCGAGTCCGGGATAACTTTCGGCTGTTTTTGTCCAGTTAATCACAATACGGTCACCGCCGCTTTGCACAATAAATTCACTGGGAGCCGGCGGTGCTTCGGGCAGGGTCATGCCGCTCTGATAGTTTTCATAAGCATTCCAGAAAGTCTGAATCAGACTGTCCCGGCCGCTGTACACGAGAAGATCTTTTTCTTCTTCATTTATGGCACCAGAAACAAATTCAGCACCGATCCGATAACTTTCTTTCCGGCTCAGACCGGCGGCGGCTTCAGCCCACACGACCCGAACCGATTGTCCGGGAGCCAGATCCCAGGGACCATAGGTCATGGAACTACTGAAACCTCCGGCGGAACCGGGTGCTTCGTTATTCCATTGATCCGCATCTCTTATAGCGGCATCACTAACATCCAAATTAGCCCAGTCATATCCCAGATCCAAAGCCTGTGAAGGATTGGGGTGTCCCATTCTCATCAGGTTGTACTGTCCGGTCATCATATCCGGATTCTGAGGATTATTCTCATAGTTCAATACGGGAATATCACTGGCATGATACATGGAACTGGAAGGCTGAAGAGGATCATTGGTGGGATCTGTGGGAGATTTGTCAGCATGAAGCTTGAGATAACCGGCAAACATAACCGATGTCAGGTGTCCGTCACCGCTCCACCAGGCACCGCCGATGCCGTTATCATTGGTAGCACCGCTGTGCTTTCCTCCAAATGAGAAAATTGCAGGGAGAGGATTGTATTTATCATTAGGATCATATGTGGCTGCTCCGCCCATACCCATAATATCATTGACTGCGTTTCTTCCCCAAACGGCATTCTGAGGCAAAATACCCCGGCTGTATGTGCTGGCTTCACGGTTGAAACCGGTTCTGAACTGCCACATGGCAACAAAGTCAGTCAGAGTATTACTATGGGTTACCGAACCGTCGGCATTACAGATACCATTATTGGTGAACACATACTCATTAATAAAATAGTTCTGATGATAGGGATTGGTAAAAGCATGAATTTTCCGCTCTACCTGAACACCCATGCCGGTCTGAACCACATTATGTATCATTCTGTCGCCCGGTATGGAAGGATCAATTTCAACATTGATATCAAGAAAATCCAGTTCTGTTGCCAGAATACCGTCAACCATCACCAAAGGATGATTGCTTTTACCGTATAATGTGAATTCTTTCGGCATCCAGTCGGCAGCTTCGCTTACTTTTCTGGGACCGGCAATCATAACCTTATGATTGAAAGTACGGCCGAAAAGGGGATCATTATAATTAGTTGAACCAATCCAAAAACCCTTGGCGGCCTGCAGATCCTGGTCCACATACATTGCCGGATACCTTAGTCCGTCCAACTGGTCTTGTGTAGCACCGGTACGACCAACTTCGATTTCACATCCGACAGAAGAAAACCAGTTATGAAGATCACCGACTGCCAGCCAGCGGATTTCAGCGGCATAAAGCATGCTCAATCCTGACAGAAGGAATATGAGCATCGCCCCGATTATTTTGTAAGATTTTTTAGTATGTATCATCTTCATTCCTCATTTTTTTGAAGATTATTGGCATTTATTTACCCAGATCAAGACTCACATTCAAACCAAAGAATATATTCCGGGGATTAAGGGCAATCAGACTTGTCAGATTGGGCATATCAATGTATGCTTTGTCATCGAGAACATTCTGGACATAGTCATTATCAGCTTCAATAAGAGTTGTTCCGTTGAATTCCAGATATTCACCATCAGCAGGACGGTAATAAATCACTCCCTCCTGCAGGGAGCCGGCACTTGTATAGTCCAGATTACGCATCGGCTGGAAAGCCGCACCTACAGCCCGCATTGAGCCGGGACGGTCATCACCGGGAATATTGCCGTACTCCAGATCATCTCCCTGTTCTGCAGGCAAATGGAGAGAATACATATAATATTCATAATCATACCGATCATAGAACGATACTCCCGAGAAACGTTTCAGATTGAAAATATTGTTCACGTCTGCAAAGAGTTTTAGACTAATATTATTACCAATTGAGAATGATTTTGATATTTTCAGATCAAAACCCCAGGAGTCTTTCCAACGGACATTATTCCGGATTACGGCACCCCGCGTATTTTCGATCAACCGGGGGTTCCATGTGAACCATGAACCGGATGTCCATGAGCTGATCAGCACAAAATGCCAGTCCGCAATGACAGGATGAAAATCATAGGGTGTGTGAAGATCGATGTAGGATTTCGCTCTGGGCTGTGGTAATGGTTTTGTTTCCTGAGGATTCTGTTTTTCATATTCACGCTGTTCCGAGGGATTTTCATAGTAGTATTTATAACCGAAATATCCGTAGGAATTCACACGGTATTCGTAATTGATATTACCTGCCAGCCAGCGGCCGGTACGTTTTGTCAATTCAACTTCGAATCCGCGAATATCTTCAAAACTGTTATTCGTCAGCTTGTAATAATTCACATTTCCCTGTGAATTAATAAAACGCGTATAATCCTGCTGATCCTTCACATCTTTATAATACGCTGAAATATGCAGTAAATAATTATCAAAGAAGGATTGCTCATAGCCCAACTCATAGGAAACAGTCCTTGCCAGCTCCATCGACGGATTACCAAAATAGTTCACCTGATTGGTAAATTTCTGATAATCGATCTGGAACATATCCTCAGCCATAGGCAGCTGATAATAATGCCCGTAATTGAAGAATAGTTTGGAGTTTTCAGTGATGGGATGACTGATACCCAAACGGGGACTGACCGTAAATTGGCCGTCTGCTTTAGTTTTCAGCGAATCGGGGACATTATCAATTTCCACCCACTCTTCAGGGAAAGCACCGAAAAAATTTCCGTCATATGTAGAAGCCGGTGTATACCAGTCTCCGTTAGGCTGGATATAATCACCAACCAGACCCATATTGATTACAAGTCCTTCAAATTCCAGTTTATCTTCTACGTAAGCACTGAGCCTGTAAGGTAAACGAGTAAATTCGGTTCTGTAATTACCATCCGGAAGCGGGTTCACGCCTCTGAGAAAAATGTACAAATCATCGAATGTAAAATCAAAACCGGCTTTCAGCTGATTATTTCTATTCAACTGTGTGCGATAGCTGGCTCTGAGATTCCACGTTACAATCTGCGAAGAATCCCTTGCAGCGGCAAAGGGACCTCCCGTTGCCATACCGGATATTCCGTTTTCATATTCAAACGAATATCCAACCGGGGCTTCACTCACGAAATAACCCGGGAATAATTCATATGTAAAGGACGTATCACGAAGTGTGCCATAACCTTTTGTATAATCCCGCTGATTCCTGCTGAGGGTTACATCAAAATAACTGTCCGCATCCAGCATATGGGTTACTTTTGCAGAAAGATTATTTGTAACAACTTCCATCTGAGAAAAGTATTCATACGTAAAAACACGCCAGGGTAAGGTAAAGCCGACTCTGTCGAGAGAATTCGCGATGTTATATGCGCTGCTGAAAAAATTGGTTCCACCACGGGATGTACCTTTAATTTTACCGTAGTTATATGTCATCGATAATTTTGTTTTATTACTTATATCAGATGTGATTTTCAACAAGCCACTTGTATTCATAAGGTTGGGGGTTGAAAGAGGTATCAAATACATATTCTGGTTCTGAAAGAAAGAAGCATAAAAACGGAGGTCTCCCAAGGCTTTACTGACAAAAGGTACGGGACCTCCAAATCCCAAATCAATATTGTAATCGGGATCCTGGATGAATCCGTCTTTCCGCCGTTCCCATTTAAACAGTCTCTGGGCTGCGGCAGCCGTCAGATCCGTTCCCGGATCATTATCAGAAAAAGAACGACCGGCCACGGCATTCCATCCTTCGAACTGATTTCCTTCATACTGAAGTCTGGTCCAGTAATCCCAATCGCTGGCGGCCATGCCCTGCCAGCAGACTTCATCATCAAGATACGGCCGTAACCAATAACTTTCAGCAGAATATGGAGAAACACCAAAGTGTTTATAATCCGGAGGACTCATTTTATAGGTAACTGTTGCCGTATAGTGATCTTTTGGACCTTCCTTTGCAACAACATTGACAATACCGGAACGGACATTAGAAAATTCAGCACTCATACCACCGGTCTGAACACTGACTTCCTGAACAGCACTCAACGGTATGGACTGGACTGGACTGTTGTTACGGCTGTCCCTTTGTGCAATACCGTCTACCATAAACAATACCTGATCCGAGCCGCTTCCGCGAATACTCAGATCACTGCTGATACCAGCTTTCAGCCCTAAGACTTCGCCAACGGATGTGGCAGGTAATACTTCGATTTCTTCCGAAGACATACTGAGCTGGCTGCCTGAAACGTCTTTTTTAACGACAGGCATTTTGGCTACAACCGTCACGGTTTCACCCTGAAAGGCCTGCGGTTTCATCCTGAAATCCACCTCGGTTGTCAGATCGATTTCAACCCTGACACCGGATTGGGATAGCCGGGCAAAACCCACATATGATGCAGATACAGTATAAATGTCCGGCGGCACATTCAGAATAACATAAAATCCTTCTTCGTTGGCCGCTGCACCATAGACGGTTCCTTCAATGATGACATTGGCACCGGGTAATGGATTGCCGTTCTCATCCGCAACCGTTCCCATGATCTTACCGGATGTCTGGGCAAAGGCTACGCTGAACAGCATTATAATTGCAAGTAAACCTTTCAACAATTTCATGTATAAGCTCCTTATCTTCTACCGGTTTATTACTATATACTTTATTTGCAAACACACATTTGCCATTACCAAATTGTCTGCTGCTTTCTCTTTAATACCTATGCTTGTTAAAATTTTGAATACAGAAAAGGTTCAATATTACTTTCCCTGCATTCATTTCTGTTCTCGATATAAATGTTACAGAAAAACCAATATTAAGTCAAGCTGCAAATAAAACGAAAAATCACTTGATTTGTTTTTTTTATAATCCGTGAAAGGTTTCATACCGTTTGTAATATCATGAAAAAAAATGCTAACTTTCAAAAGAATATGAAAGGTATAAGATATGAAAAAATATACTAAAATTTTAATTGTTTTAGTGATACTATTAATAAGCGCTTTCTTAAGTAAAGCGGCTGCATCGGATTTCAGTGAAATTGACAGAATCATGAATGCGGCCATAGCTGACAGCGCCTGGCCCGGCGGAGTTTTAATAATCGGCAGGAATGGGGAAAATATTTACGAAAAAGCTTACGGTTTTCATACATACGAAAAAAAGGTGACTACCCGTATTGATGATATTTTTGATCTCGCATCCATAACCAAAGTCATGTCTACCACATCGGCTGTAATGTCGCTCTATGACAGAGATCTCATTGATTTGGACCAGCATGTTTCCGAATATATCCCTGATTTCCACGGACAATCTGAAGAGATTACGGAAATTAAACGCAAAACAACCATCCGTCATCTGCTCACACATACCAGTGGGATTCCTGCATACAAAAATTTCAACCGGGATATTTATACACCGGACATGATCATTGAGGATATTCTCAGTCTTGACTTTAGAGCCGATCCCGGAACCCGCTATGAATACTCCTGTCTGGGATTCATCACACTGGGTGAACTGGTTAAACGGGTTTCAGGCATCCCTTTGGATGAATATGTCCAAAAACATGTATTCGGTCCTCTGAAAATGGAACATACCTGTTATAATCCACCTGTTGAATGGATGCCCCGGATTACACCAACGGAATATTCAGAAAAAGAGCAGGATTTTATTCGCGGAAGAGTCCATGACGGAGTTGCTGCAGGACTGGCAGGTATATCGGGGAATGCCGGCCTCTTTTCAACGGCTCCGGATATGGCTGTTTTTGCCAGAATGATGCTCAATAAAGGTGAATATAAGGGCGTAAAGATTTTTAAACCCGAAACGGTCGAACTTTTTACACGCCGGGCTTATATTCTGGAAAACAATTCCCGCTGTCTGGGATGGGACAGCCCTCAGGGAATATCATCCTCCGGTGTGTATGCCGGAGAAAACAGCTTTGGTCATACAGGCTTTACAGGAACTTCCTTTTGGATAGATCCGGATAATCAGGTTTACGTGATTCTGTTAACCAATGCCGTTCATCCAAACCGGGATTTTAAAGATCCGGCCTATTTTGAGTGGAGACAACTGGTTCACGGCAAAGCCTATGAAGCATTAGGATTAACAACATTAAATCCGGAAACACTTTGGAGAGGCCGTTGGCAGGAATCTTCCGTACGGGATCAATTTAAAAAGAAATCTTTCTGGAAAAGGATTTTTAAATAATTCTATTCCGGATACCGGGATCTTATTTCTCTGAAAACCCGGCATTCCTGAAGTTTCATATTAATTTGAAGCATAATAGTTGACGCATCCTTTGCCTGATAATATTTTTTAAAAAGGCGGGATGCTTCTTCATTTTGGCCCGAATAACACAGCGTAAGCATAACCCTCATCAGATGGGAGAATGTTTCAATTTGCGGCGAATCCCCACGGATCGGTTCATGAATGGGAAGGGAATTGTTCAGAAACTGAATGCTGGAATGTATATCTTTCAGGAGTAAGGAACTGAATTCAGGATTTGCCGGTACAAAGGTTCCTGCTTCAAATTTAAAGATAACCGGGATAATTGGCGCCATAGCATGGCTTAAAACCAGAAAATAATCAAAAGTCAGAAGAGACTGAACCCATTCGTAACGTCCGTCACTGTTCAGATCGTTAAGCGAGACCTGATAACCGACGGGATAATCACCTGAATAAAAAACTTCTCTGAGTGAGTCACCGGAGAAATCCAGAAGCCAGTAGGTCCAGCAGCAATGAGCACCGCCGCTGTATTGCTCGACTAGTAACAGAGAATCGCCCTCTATCGGGGACGGAATGAGGGCAGTCCGCGTCATCCTCCTGTCAAAACCCTGGTCGAAGATTTTCAATGTGTCCTCATCCTTAACTAAAATTCCATACCAGAAAACACTGTCATCCGTGACCTTTTGAAAAAGAGAGCTTCCCCGGTGGAATGAGTCCGGAAGGGCGGTATACATACCGAAAACAGGCTCGGCAGAAAGGACTTCCTGTCCGGAAAAGAGTAAGAGAATAAGTGCAAAAGAAAGTAAACGTTTATGTTTCATGATAAAATGGGGCATCAGCCCAATACAGTCAGCAGGATTCCTGCAGCCACAGCCGAACCGATTACACCGGCCACATTCGGACCCATGGCATGCATGAGCAGATAATTGGATTTATCATATTCCACACCAATCTGCTGAACCACACGGGCGGAATTTGGAACGGCACTCACACCTGCAGCACCGATCAGGGGATTGATTTTATTTTCTTTGCTCAGGAACAGGTTCATCAGTTTAGCAAAAAGAACTCCGCCTGCCGTAGCCACCATAAAAGAGACAGCCCCCAGGACAAAGATCAAAATAGATTGTTTGGTTAAAAAAGTCCCGGCCTGGGTAGAGGCACCCACCGTGAGACCGAGCAAAATGGTAACGGAGTCGATAAGCGGTCCGCGGGCGGCACTTGCCAGCCTTTCCGTCACCCCGCATTCTTTCAGAAGATTTCCAAAAAAAAGCATTCCCAAAAGAGGTAAAGATTCGGGAGATATAAAAGTTGTAGCGATAAAGCCGAGGATGGGGAAAAGGATTTTTTCGGTTCTTTGTACCTGACGGGCAGGTTTCATGCGGATTACCCGCTCTTTTTTTGTCGTTAAAAGTCTCATAATAGGCGGTTGGATCATGGGAACTAGAGCCATATAGGAATACGCCGCTATGGCAATGGCTCCCAAAAGATGGGGAGCAAGTTTTGAAGAGAGAAAAATTGCCGTTGGACCGTCCGCACCTCCGATAATACCAATCGTTCCGCTTTCAGCCATGGTAAAACCCAGTGCATTGGCTCCCAAAAACGTAAGAAAAATTCCAATCTGGGCCGCTGCGCCCAGCAGAACAAGCTTTGGATTTGAAAGGAGTGCGGAAAAATCAGTCATCGCTCCGATTCCTAAAAAGATAAGAGGCGGATAAATTCCTTTCATTACACCCATATAGAGATACATTAAAACAGAGCCTTCATCATAAACGCCGATATGAATCTTTTCTGCAAGATAAGGAATATTTCCCATAATAATTCCAAATCCGATAGGGACAAGGATCAGGGGCTCATATTTTTTTACAATGCCCAGATAAATACAAACACCCCCGGCAGCCATCATGATGATATGACCCCATGTTACATTGGCGAATCCGGAGAAACTCAGGAAATTGAATAAGATATCCATTAATCCTCCAGAGTAATGAGGACATCGCCCTCAAGAACAGAGCTTCCCGGGTTTACATCCACGGATTTTACAATGCCGTCTGATGATGCCATGATATTGTTTTCCATTTTCATGGCTTCCATTTTCGCCACCACCTGACCGATTTCAACCGAATCTCCGGGTTTTACGGAAATGGATAAAATAGTTCCGGGAATGGGTGCTTTGATGAACTGACTCCCGACCTGTTCCGTCGGTTTATGGGTACGTTCCACTCTGTCCATGCTGGCAGGAGCGGCACTCTTCCGGATAAGCCGCGGTGTTTTCTGTTCACTGCGGGCTTCCACGAGTTCCACTTCATAATCAACACCGTTACACTCTACAAGAGCGGATTCATCCGATAAGGATTTAATGGATAACTCATACGGATTCCCGTTAATTAGAAACTTGATTTTCTTCATGCTTTATTTCCTGCACGTTTGCTGATAATCAAAGGTTGTCTTAATCCATAGATTTTACTGGACCACGGCGAATAGGGTTTTGCCCAACGTTCAAATGTCAATTTGGTTTTTTCTTCATCTGTTAGTTTTTTTTGATATAAATACAGCCCAGACATTATGGCAACAGCTGTTTCTTCCGGAATGTCCGGGCTTTTCTGATTTACCTGCTGCTTTTTCCGGGCTAAACGTTTTTTATTGTCCAACTGTTTTTGCCGTAATTCTGTGACTTTTATTACAGCAGAACTAACCGCCATAACAAAAAGATAGACAGCAGTGAGGGCTAAAAGAACAATAAAAAAGCCAAAAAAAGTAATCTTAATCACCGAGGCACTGTTATGTTTCGTGAGCTCAGCAAACAGGGGGCTCCCGGCAAGTAAAAAGAATGCAGATAATTTGAACCGGAACATTGCAACTCCTACAACGGAATGTTTCCATGTTTTTTAGGCGGATTGGTCAGTTTCTTAGTCAACAGGCTTTCAAAAGCTCTGATAATTCGAAAGCGGGTATGTTTCGGATCGATCACATCGTCCACAAAACCGCGGCTGGCGGCAACAAAGGGATTGGAAAACTTCTCTTTATATTCTTCTTCCATTTTTTTAGCCATTTCCCCGTTTTCGTCGCCTTCCAGTTCTTTTCTGTAGAGGATCTGAACAGCCCCTTCCGCACCCATAACGGCTATTTCAGCTGTTGGCCAGGCATAGTTTACATCGCCCCGAAGGTGTTTCGAACTCATTACATCATAGGCTCCGCCATATGCTTTGCGCGTAATAATGGTAACCTTGGGAACCGTGGCTTCCGCAAAGGCATAGATTAGTTTTGCCCCTTCGCTGATAATTCCCCGGTATTCCTGAGCGGTGCCGGGAAGAAATCCCGGAACATCCACAAAGGTTAAAATGGGAATATTGAAGGCATCGCAAAAACGTACAAAGCGGGCGGCTTTTTTACTGGCATTTATATCCAGAACACCCGCCAGATAACTGGGCTGATTGGCCACAATTCCAACAGACCGGCCGTTAAAGCGTCCGAAACCGGTTATGATGTTCGGCGCGAAATGCCGGGCTACTTCCAGAAATTCCTCATCATCCACAACCCTGTAAATGATATCTTTCATATCATAGGGATGATTGGAAGAATCGGGAATAATTGACTCCAATTCCTCGTCTGCCCGGTTTATGGGATCATTTGTTGATACAAGAGGCGCTTCTTCCAGATTATTCTGAGGGATAAAACTGATGAGCTTCCGGATTATGCCCAGGGCTTCCTCTTCATTTTCAGCAGAAAAATGAGATACACCGGATTTGGAAGCATGAACCATAGAACCGCCTAATTGTTCTTCCGTTACCGATTCATTGGTCACAGTTTTTACAACTTTAGGACCTGTAATGAACATATAGGATGTTTTTTCGGCCATAATGATAAAATCGGTAAGGGCCGGTGAGTAGACGGCTCCGCCGGCACAGGGACCGAGAATGGCGGAAATTTGCGGAACAACGCCTGACGCTTCTACATTTCTCTGAAAAATATCCGCATAACCGGCAAGAGACATGATTCCTTCCTGAATCCGGGCGCCGCCGGAGTCATTCAGACCAATAACCGGAGCTCCCATCTTCATAGCAAGATCCATGACCTTGCAGATTTTTAAAGCGAAGGTTTCACTCAGACTGCCTCCGAATACAGTAAAATCCTGGGAAAAAACATAGACCAGCCGTCCGTCAATCGTTCCGTATCCCGTAACAACACCGTCTCCCAATATCTTATTTTTTTCCAATCCGAAATTATGGCATCGGTGTGTTACAAAGGCATCGAACTCTTCAAATGAATCCTTATCCAGTAAATAGTCTATCCGTTCACGGGCAGAAAGTTTACCTTTTTCATGTTGTTTGGCAATCCGGTCTTCACCGCCGCCCTCCATGGCTTTTTCCCGCATATCATGGAGTTTTTTTATCTTATCCTGCATTGACATAGTTCAACGTCTCCTCATGAGGCCATCAGCACTCAATCTTCATGTTCCTGCGTCAGTTCAGTCAAAACACCAAATGTGGATTTGGGATGGAGAAATCCGATCAGGTGACCACCGGCTCCTTTCCGGGGTTCAGAATCAATGAGCCTTACTCCCTGTTCTCCCATAACCTTAAGGGATGCTTTACAGTCATCCACCGCATAGGCTATATGATGAATTCCCTCCCCTTTCTTCTCAATAAATTTTGCCACCGGACTCTCATCCGTTAAGGGTTCAAGGAGTTCTATCCGTGTCTCTCCTGCTTCAAAAAAAGCAACTTTAACCCCCTGATCTTCCACAATTTCGGTCCCGTGGAAGGGCATGCCCAGGGCATCCCGGTAATAAGGGATCTGCTCGTCCAGGGAGCGGACTGCAATACCAATGTGAGATATACCTTTTACCATGCTTTCCTCTGCTTTTACAATCAAATCATGCTTATCTTTAAAACGGACGAAAGTTAAGAAATCATCCGTTGAATTACTTCTCTTTTTCTGTTTCGGGATTGTGTAGAAATAGTTCCATAAGTTCATCGGCCGCTCTTGTTGCAGGAATCTCTTCTTTCTCTACTTTTTCCCGGAGATTTTCCATTTTACACCGGATGTCCGGGCGGGTATAAAACCAGAGCTTCATCCGTTCTTCAATCATGGTAAAAAACCATTTCACGGATTGTTCTTTTCGGCGGAAATCAAAATAACCCGATTCTTTTATGAGTCCGCAAAATGAAAAAATCATGCTCAGAATTTCCGGAAATCCGTCACCGGTAAGAGCAGAACTGGTGAGAGCTTTGCATGACCAGCCGGGTGTGGCTGGGTTCAGGTAATGGAGGGCCGTTTCAAATTGAGCCCGGGTTCTTTCCGCTTTCTGCAGGTTATCCCCGTCGGCTTTATTCACAATAACCGCATCGGCAATTTCTATGACTCCCTTTTTTATTCCCTGCAGTTCATCCCCTGCTCCGGATATCTGGAGGAGCAGGAAAAAATCCACCATGGACCTTACTGTAATTTCGCTCTGGCCCACACCGACTGTTTCCACCAGAATCATGTCATAACCAGCCGCTTCACACACTGTTATGGCTTCACGGGTTTTGGCTGCCACGCCACCCAGCGTACCACCGGACGGTGACGGCCTGATAAAGGCATTCTCATCCCGGGAGAGTTTTTCCATACGGGTTTTATCACCCAGAATACTGCCTTTCGTTAAAGATGAGCTGGGATCCACCGCCAACACGGCTACCTTGTGTCCCTTTTTGATTAAACTGAGCCCGAACCGCTCTATAAAAGTGCTTTTTCCTGCACCGGGAACTCCGGAAATTCCTATTCTGAGAGATGCTCCGGCCTTAGGAAGCAAAGCATTCAGGACTTCTGCCGCAAGGTTGCAGTGCCGGGGTGCCTGACTTTCAATTAGTGTGATAGCCCTGGCAAGAATGGTCCTGTCACCTGCGAGTACACCCTTGATATATTCATCGATACTGAGTTGTTTACGCCGCACGGAGGATACCTTTTTTTTACCGGAAAGACCGGCAGAACCCGGGGGAACAATTTTTACGGCAAAAGCTTCATCGTTTTCAGCAGGTGCCCAGTCGGGACGGTAACTCTTTTCCGCCCACGCATGATCCCGCTCCCAATCTCGATCTCGTTTTTGATCTCGTTCTTGATCTTCTTCTTGATCTTTATCTCGATCTCGATCTCGATCTTGACCTTGTTCTCGATCTTGATCTTTTTCTTTATTCATGTCCAAAACGTTCATTGATTTCCTGCATCAGTTTCAGTCCCGCTTCCGGAATGCGTGTTCCGGGTCCGAAAATTGCGGAAGCTCCGTGATCATAGAGAAACTGATAATCCTGAGAGGGAATTACACCGCCAACAATAACGATTATATCCTCCCGCCCAAGGCGTTTCAGCTCATCCATTAACTGTGGGAGGAGTGTTTTATGACCTGCGGCGAGGGAACTCATACCCACCACATGCACATCATTCTCCACAGCCTGGCGGGCCGTCTCTTCAGGAGTCTGGAACAGGGGTCCCATATCCACATCGAAGCCCATATCAGCATAGGCTGTTGCCACCACCTTGGCCCCCCGGTCGTGACCGTCCTGTCCCATCTTTGCAATCAGGATACGGGGACGGCGTCCTTCCCGTTTTTCAAAATCATCCGTCAGATCACGGACTTTTTTCACCAGATTTTCTTCATCATTCTGATATTCACTGCTGTAGACACCTGATATTGTTCTTGTCACGGCCTGATACCTTCCACACACGTTTTCGATTGCCAGTGAAATTTCTCCAAGTGTTGCCCGTTCACGAGCGGCCTGAACACACAGGTCAAGGAGATTCCCTTCACCTGTTTCAACACAGGCTGTTATCGCTTTTAGTCGCGCTTCAACTTTTTGACTATCCCGTTGGGCTTTAATATTTCGAAGTCTTTTAATCTGAGACAGGCGGACTGCCGTATTGTCAACTTCCAGAATTTCAATGGGATCTGCTTCTTCCGGGGGATATTTGTTGAGTCCCACAATAACTTCCCGTCCCGAATCAATCCGTGCCTGACGCCTGGCAGAAGCTTCTTCAATCCGCATTTTGGGAATTCCGGCTTCAATGGCTTTTGTCATGCCGCCGTACTCTTCCACTTCCAGAATATGTTCCCAGCCCTTGTGCAGCAGTTCATTCGTCAGGGCTTCCACAAAATAGGAACCGCCCCAGGGGTCGATGACTTTGGTAATCCAGGTTTCATCCTGAAGGTAAAGTTGTGTATTACGGGCGATCCGTGCTGAAAAATCCGTCGGCAGGGCGATGGCTTCATCCAGTGCATTGGTATGGAGGGATTGTGTATGCCCCAATACTGCCGCCATTGCTTCAATACACGTCCGCGCCACATTATTATAGGGATCCTGCTCTGTCAGACTCCAGCCGGAGGTTTGTGAATGGGTCCGCAGGGACATGGATTTGGGGTCTTTGGGATTGAATTGTTTGATCAGTTTAGCCCAGATCAGCCGTGCCGCACGAAGTTTGGCAATCTCCATGAAATAGTTCATACCTTCAGCCCAGAAGAAAGAGAGCCGGGGAGCAAAGGTATCGATATCAAGTCCTGCCTGAATACCGGTCCGCACGTATTCCAGTCCGTCCGCCAGTGTATAAGCCATCTCCAGGTCAGCCGTGGCGCCCGCCTCCTGCATATGATAACCGGATATACTGATACTGTTGAATTTGGGCATTTTTTCGGATGTATACCGGAATATATCCGCAATAATCCTCATGGATACTTCCGGAGGATAGATGTAGGTATTTCGCACCATATATTCTTTCAGGATGTCATTCTGGATGGTTCCGTTCAGAGCTTCAGCAGGTACGCCCTGCTCTTCGGCGGCAACAATATAAAAGGCCATAACCGGCAGAACCGCACCGTTCATGGTCATGGAAACGGACATTTTATCCAGTGGAATATCCTTGAAAAGTATTTTCATATCCTCGATGGAGTCAATGGCCACACCGGCTTTTCCCACATCTCCCATTACCCGGGGATGATCTGAGTCATACCCCCTGTGTGTAGCCAGATCAAAGGCAACGGAAAGTCCTTTCTGCCCCGCTGCAAGATTCCGCCGGTAAAAGGCATTGCTTTCCTCCGCCGTAGAAAAACCCGCATACTGCCGAACTGTCCAGGGTCTTCCCACATACATGGTTGAATAGGGTCCGCGTAAAAAGGGAGGAATACCGGAAACATAATCCAAATGTTCACAGGAAGCTGTATCCGTTGAATCGTAAAGGGGTTTAACCGGAATTTTTTCCATGGTTTCCCATACGGCTTCCTGAACCGATATGCCGGTCTTTTCTTTAAAAGCCTTTTCCCAGTCTTTCCGTGAGAGGCGGGCGGGTTTAATATTCAGGTCGATTTTTGTAAAATCCGGTTTATGCATGGGACTCACCTCCGGCCCGTTTCCAGAGCTCTTGATAAAAATCCACGGCATCGGCTCCTAAATAGAGGAAGGCATCCACGCCGGCATTTTTCAGCATATCCATACTTTCTGCCGGTCTGCCGGCAACGATTACCATTTGATCTGTATTAAGTGCTTTGATAAACGCGGGAATTATGTCAGGATAAGTCTCATCGGTTGAACAAATAACTGCGGCAAAGGCGTTGCTTTTCATAACGGCTTCTGCTGCGTCTTCCGGTGAATTTACCGGGAGTGTGGCAATCACGTCAAAACCGCCCGGTTCCAGAAAGCCGCGACTGAAATCCGAACGAATTTTATGCTGCCGGGGAGGGCCCATATTTACAAGAATGACTTTCGGCCGTTCCCCCTGTTTCTTTTCTGCCTTAAAACCACGATCCCTGAAATGCTCAAAAATTTCAGATGCCCTGAACAGGGGAACAGGGTCAGCGGCAAATCCTTCATTCGCAGAAACTCTCAGGCTGCGGCTGATTTCACCCAGTGTTGCTCCGGCTAAGATTGCATCCGTTCCCGTTTCCACCCGGATCTCACTCTGATTAAGCTTGTTAAGAAGGGTCATGACTTTTTCGTTCTGTTCCTGATTCAGGCAAACCCGAAATGCTTTCAGATACCCTGCACGAATAGTTTGAATTTTCTTTTGATCGGTTTGATTTGCTTTGACTTTAACCTGTTTCAGATCGGCATACATATTCAGTCCGACAAGTACGCTCTTTCTTTTTCTTAAGTCTTTATCCCGAGCATTTCTTACAGCCTTAACCTGTTCCTGAATCCATCCGGACAACAGAGCCTGACTCATACCTCCCCGGGATTCGGTTTCACGGAAGAGATCCCATCCCTCCCGGGCTAACTGATTGGTTATTGTTTCCACATAATAAGATCCTCCGGCAGGATCAATCAGTCTGTCAAGATGACACTCATCCCGGAGAATAATCTGGATATTACGGGCTACACGGCGGGAAAAAGGTGTGGAATTGTCAACAGTCCGTTCATCAAATGTATTTGTATGCAGGCTGTCCACACCTCCCAAAACAGCCGAAAAAGCCTCGGTGGTTGTTCTTAAAATATTGACATAGGGATCATAGAGGGTTTGGTTATGGCCGGCAGTCCGGCCGTGTATGGTGACTTTCAGGGCCTCTCCATCGAGTCCGTATTCTTTTAATACTTTCCCGATCAGCAATCTGGCGGCACGGATTTTGGCAATTTCCATAAAGAAAAACGGACCGATTCCAAAGGTAATGTGCAGATGGCCTGCAACGTCTTTGGGATTCATCCCTGCATCACAAAGCCGGTTCATATATTCCACAAGTGTGGAAAGGGTCCAGACCAGTTCCTGAACGGCATTGGCTCCACCCTCGTGACAGGGAACCGTTGAGATTCCCACTCCTTTCAGTCCGGGTGCATGATGGTTCAGCCAAACCAATACGTCCTTCATTTCAAGTGCAATATCATCAAGAGACAAAGGTAAATATCCGGTTCGGACAAGAAAAGCAAGGGGATCTTGTGTAATCGCCCCACGGAGGGTGGAAGGATTGATTTTGTGTTTGGTAACATATGCATTCAACAGTGACAGAAACGGAAGAGCGGAGAATCCGGCCTCCACATAAAATCCTACGGCAGACAGAACAACCTTGTTCAGTGCTCTTTCAAGGCTCCGGAGTCCGGAAACAGATAACCCTCGGTCCCCTACGTCTTCTGTTTTGGCATAGTCTGCATCCTGGCCCAGCTGCGTTGCCGTATCCAGAATCATATTGACTGCATCCTGGCCTTTTTTCAGATCGTTGAGCAGTGCTTTATTAAAATCTTCCGCAAGAGGAACAGGAATTTCCCTGGCAATCTCCCACGGTTTTTCAATATAACCGGCCGGAGAATTTCCCCGAATCAGGTTATCGCCTCCCGGATATATATCCAAAGGAACAGACTCCCTGTGAGAACGAAGATAAAGGGGTTCAAGAGTAATGCCTTCGTATGTGGGTGTACAGAGTTTTTTTTCAAAGGGAACACCTTTTAAAAAGGGTTCAACAATTTCATGCCAATCCTTCATGGTTGGAACGGGAAAGTCATCCTTTAGCTTAAATTCTTTATTCAGTTTTATTGTCGATTCTTTTTCTTCTGCTTCTGAATTCATTATTCACCTGTTAGTATTATCAGATTACCGTCCCGTCGGGAATTACCGCCCCTTTTTTTACAACCACAATTCCGTCCCGAATCCAGTATTGAGTTTCTTCTTTATATTCAATACCGTTTTTATTCAGGATTTGTACACCCTGTCCGATGTGAACATTTTTATCGATGATTGCATTTTTTATAACACAGTTCCGACCGATACCAATGGGAACCTCCGTTTCAACATCTTCCTGAAAATAATCATTTCCCATAATATAGGAGGATTCGATAGTGGTTCCGTAATCAATTGAACTTCTGATGCCAATAACAGATTTCCGGATGGATGTGGCACGGATCATGGAACCCTCACCGATGGTTGATGAAACAATACACGTGTCTCCTATATGACTTCCCGGAAGCATGCGGGCATGGGTATAGATGGGCATTAAAGAATCCCGGAAGGAAAAGGGAGGTGACGATAATGTCATGGATATATTGGCATCATAAAAAGAGCGGATTGTTCCGATATCCTCCCAGTAGCCGTCGAAAAAATAAGCCTGAACATTATAACCGTTTTCAATTGATCCCGGAATAATATCGCCCCCGAAATCATCTTTCTGAATTTCACTTAATGTTTGTCTGAGAATTCTTTTACCAAAAACATAAATCCCCATAGAACCCCAATAGGGTTTGTCCGGATTTCCCGTATCACTTGTCATGTCATTCAGGGTTTTCTCGTCTTTAGGTTTTTCTGCGAACTTGACAATTTTTCCGTCAGCATCCACTTTCAAAACGCCGAAATCCATCGCTTCATCCCGGGTAACCGCTTTAACCGATATGGTGATATCTGCGGTTTTTGCCCGGTGATGGTGAATAAATTTATCATAATTCATCCGGTACAGGTGATCACCGGCAAGAATCAGATACTCCGTAAAATCCCATTTTTCAAAATGATGGACATTATGTCTGACCGCATCTGCCGTTCCCTGATACCAGTTGGCATTTTCAAAGGTTTGTGAAGCAGCGAGGACTTCTAAAAACCCTTGAGAAAAGGCATCAAATTTATAGGTGCTGTTAATATGCCTGTGCAGGGATTCACTGTTGAACTGAGTTAAGACGTACATGCGCCGGATATTGGAATTCAGGCAGTTGCTGATGGGAATGTCGATGAGTCGATATTTACCTCCGATTGGAACAGCCGGTTTGGATCGTACACTTGTGAGGGGAGCAAGGCGGGTTCCGCGTCCCCCACCCAGAATCAACGATAAAACTCTTCTCATAAGAACCTCACTAATTATAAAATATTAAACCAATAATCCGCCAGAATAATTTCAATCCAGGTTAAAACACCCCCCAAAACAGCCCCGACGAGTGTTTGCATCGGTGTATGGGCTTTCAGACGAACACGGGACCAGCATAGCAGGGGAATAATTAACCATAGAACAATATTCCGCTGTCCCATAATCAGGGTTGTTGCAGATAAATACCCGGCAACACCGGCGCAATGAATACTAACCTTCCACCAGAGAGTGATGATGCCGTATATAATCGTATTGATAAATATCGCAAAAACAACCACGTTGAAAACTCCGGGAAGCCCGATATATGCTGAAATAAGAAAGGTCAGTCCATAGATAACGGAAAAAATCATAAACGGAACAATCCGATTTGAACGCTCCGGGATGTCCATATGGGATGTCTTTCCTTTTTTAACCATAAATCCGATAATCAAAACCGGAATTATAAAAGCAGATAAGGATCCGGCAATAATAACGCCTATCGTGTTGTTTCGCGAAAAATCTTTTGATATAATAAGATAAATGAGAAATATTATACTAAACCACAAAGGGTTGAAGATCAAGGAAATCCATCGTGCAATATCAGTTTTATGCTTTTCCAGTGTTTTCATAATCGGTCATAAAATATACAAAATTACAGCTTCATGATCAGCTTATTCCGTGGACTTTCTGAAAAATTCATAGATCCCGGGATCATTAATCTTATAATCAGAGAGCCGGACTGTCATTTTACCGCTTTGGGCATCGGTGCGGGGAATTTGCTGGCGGCGGGGATTGGGTACCCGTTTGTTTTCTTCTGCAGATATCATTTCCACTTCAATAGAACGGGGAAGCCAGAGATCATCCATAACGGCTCTTTGTCTGAAAATTACATGGACTCTGTTTCCTGCCGGATCCTGAACATCCAGTTCGCGGATGTACCAGCGGAGAGTATCCATCGTAACAAGCCAGTTCAGCGGCCCTCCGCCTTCTTCGAAGACAATATTCAATTTAACACCAGCGGCGATGTAAGATAAATCCGGATTGACAAAAAGAGCCGAATCCATCAGCACATGGTGCAAATTGATGAGAATTGCTTCCGGCGGAATGATATCTTTCAGTCCGCCGCTTATATCCACGTTATCCGGTGATTCATACCGGAGCATTCCCTGCTGGTCAGCCAGTGTAAGTCCGGGCAGCCGTGAGCTCACCAGCATTTTTGCAGACAACGTGGATATTCGGTTCATTTGATCATTGTATTTAACAAGATAATATTTTGCATCGGCTGCATGAAGGGCTGCAGCGGCTGTAAGGATCAGGATTGTAATTCTAAAAAAGCTGTTTTTCATCGTTCCGTAACCTTTTCCGGGGTCGGTGCCATGTCCACGGGATGAATGGTCCAGTCAACGTTCGGAATATATTCCACAACCGTTCCGTCAGGCTTTTGCAGGATTACCCGGCGGATAAACGCATTGGCGATCATGGCTTTGCACATGTTACAGATAAATTCATGACCGTAGACATAAATGGTGCTGTCAGCGGTGGAATGGCCGTTTCGTGCAGCCAGTACAATGGCATTGGATTCGGCATGAGAACCCACAGCCCGGCAGAGTTCCAGATTTGTCCCGGATTTGATATTGTTTTTATCCCGGAAACAGAAGCCGTATTCAAGGCTGTTTTTCTGAAAGCTGGGTGCACCGTTGTAACCGGTGGATATAATATCTTTATTCCTTACGATAACGGCTCCCACCTGTCTGCGCAGACACGAGGAGCGTTTGGCCACAACACGGGCGATCTCCAGGAAGTAATCATCCCATCCGGGACGCGATTGGTTTTTATCCATTTATTTATTCCCGATTTTTTCAAATTTTAGCATGTTATTTTTTAAAGACAAAGTATAACGGGTCAGATCTTCAGCTATAAACGCATCAGGAAAGACTGTCTTCACCTCTTTTTCCATAACGTCCATATCTTTATAGCGTTCCGAGAAATGTGTAAGAATCAAATTTTTTACCCCGCTTTTCATGGCATACTCCCCTGCCTGCCCGGCGGTCAGATGATCATACATTTCAGCAAGATTTTTTTCTGAATCCAGAAAAGTCGCTTCGCACAATGCCAAATCGGCCTGATCCATCAATTTACTGACATGCTCCCCCTGAGCCGTGTCGGAAATATAGGCAAAACGTGTATCAGGAACAGGGTAAGAGAGCATCTCCCGTTTTATTAAACCGGCCGGTGTTTGGATCTCCCCTTCCCGGTCAAGAATCCCCACATCTTTTCCGTAAATACCGGAAGCACTCAGCTTATCCGGATCGTAACGCCTGCCGCCAGGTTTAACAAGCCGGTAACCATATGTTGGGATCCGGTGTTTCAACGCACGGGCTTCCAGGGTCAATTGACCGATCTTACAAACCTCACCGTCTTTATTAACCGGATAGTACCGGATATCAAGGGGATTATAAAAGACTGCACAGGTCAGAAGCCTGTCCAGATATTTTTGTCCTGCTTCGGGATAGACCAGCCTCACGGGATCCTTCACACCGGCAAGGGCCATTCTCTGAATAATTCCAGGGAGCCCCAGACAGTGGTCCCCGTGAAAATGACTGATCAGAATTGTGCGGATTGAGGGAACAGACAAACCGGAAATTATACACTGACGCTGGGTTCCTTCACCGGGATCCATCAGAATAGTTTCACCTTCCCACCGCAAAAGGTATGCACCATGATTTCTTTCCTTTGTGGGAAGCTGGGAAGCCGTGCCAAGAATGTTAAGTTCCAATGTCATTGTTCCCAAATCTAATTCTATTTGAACGGATTTAAAATATTGAACATTATTTTCTTGCTATTCCCCCGGATTCCTTAAAAATTTAAGCATGACAGACTCCACCCTTCAGATAATCCACTACCTGGCTTCCCGGTACTGTGCAGGACGCAGAACCGGTTCGGAAGGATGGAAAAGAGCCCGGGATTATATTATCCTGCAAATGAAAGAAGCTGGGATTTTACCTTTTTTTGAAGATGAATACATACAGTCCATTTCCGGTATACCCGGAAATATTGAAGGTGCAAATATTATCGGTTTCATACCGGGACAGGGGCGACTGAAAGAACGCTATATTCTGTTCGAAGCACATTATGATCATCTTGGCATTGATGAGGATGAACTGGGATACTACCCCGGAGCCGACGACAATGCCGCCGCTGTAGGAATCGTGCTCAGATCGGCCGCTCTGTTTAACGCCGATCTTCCGGATACAGACAGACGGTCTGTTATCATCGCTTTCTTTGATGCGGAAGAACCGCCTTTTTTTAATTCCCCGCATATGGGAGCTCATCAGTTCTGTAAAGACAACCCTGATATATTGAATAAACTTGATCTGGCCATATTTCTGGACCTTATTGGTCACGCTCTGGGATCGGGGATCCATGAACAGATTATGGATTCTTTTTTTATAATCGGCGGTGAAAAGACAGGTATCGGACCCTTATTAAGTGACATTGAAACGGCGGTAGAAGGTCTCTATCCACGGCGTATGGGTATCCATGCCATTCCTCCCTCAGGAAATTATATCGCCTTTAAAGAACGGGATTTGCCATTTCTTTTTGTTACATCCGGAAGAAACCATTTTTATCACACCCTTTTTGATTCGGCTGAAAAACTGGATTATCCCAAAATAAACAGACTGGTCCGGTACTTTACACTTCTCATATCTAATCTCTCAACAGCCTCCGAAGAAATGTTCGTCTATAATCCAAAGGGGGCAGCCGATACGGAATCCCTGAAAGCACTGAAAGCAATGTTCAGTTTTATGGATCCTGAAACACCCAACCGGGAAAACATTCTTAATTTTATTGAAAATGCAGAAAAAATTTGCCGCACAAACGGAAATCTTCCTCTGACGGAACAATCAAAACTTCTTCATCTGGTAAAACTGATTGAACAGTATGTGTCCTGATGCACATTCTTTTTTTTCTGAAAAAAATTATTTTGATAATGTGTAACAATATGCATTACATTAAATCAAATGCAAAAAATAAAACAGAATAAGGAGCGAACCATGGGTTTAAAAAAATTGTTATGTCTTTTTGTCGTGACGCTTTTGCTCGTACCGATGACAGAACTGCGGGCACAGAGCCTTGAAGAGAGTTTGCAGAAGATGCTGGGGGATAATGCCCGGGGATATGTTCAACCGTTGGTAACCGGGTTTGGGGCCGGCATGAACAGCGGTCTTTACCGGAAAGCTGCCACGGCGACAGCTACTCTTCCCCTGCCAATCGGTCTTGATGTGGGCTTGGTGGTCACAGCTTCCGCCGTTCCCGAATCAGGAATGAAATTTGAATACTCCATGATGGAAAATGAAATCGTTTTCCCCTTGAGCCAGATCAGCCTGCCGGCATTTGTTCCGGCTGGTTTAAGACCGGATGATGTTACTCTGACATTTGCTGATATTTACGATAACGGCGGCATAACCGAAACACCTACGATTGCCAGTGATGAAGAAGGTGTTGATCTGGCAACCCGTGCACCAGCCGAAGTTTATTCTGCACTCAAAAATCAGCTTGTAACAGAGCAGGGAATGAATGCCAATGATGTGGATACATATCTTCAGCCCTATCTTTTATCTTTTCTGAACAGCAATCTAAATTCTATTGCACCTGCTTTCAGTTTTCCTGACGGATTGGGGTTGGAATTTGTTCCTACTGCAAATATTCAGGCCAATGTGCGGATTCCTTTCGGAATAGAACTCCAGGCAAGGTATGTGCCGGAATATGAAATCAGTGAAGAATTCGGTATGTTTACCATGTATGGTGCCGGCCTGAGAAAAAGCCTGCCCGTTCCTATTGTAAACGTATCTGTGGGTGCCTTTTATCAGGTAATGAAAGTGGGAAGCATTATGGAAGCCACTAATATCAATTATCATGTAGAAGTCGGCAGACGTCTCCCCATTCCGATTATCAAAATCACGCCTTATATCGGTGCCGGTTATGATCAGACAACCATTAATCTGAGTTATACCATTCCCGCCGGAACCATTCCGGGTATTGACGAAGATAAAGAAATGTCTTTCGATCTGGAAGGTGAAAACAACATCCGCTTCAATGCCGGTTTAACACTGCAGGTCATACCGTTGACATATATCAATGCTGAAGTTGCCCTTGTTGGCGACTATCAGGTTGCTACGCTTGGCTTGGGTATCATGTTTAAATAAGTTCTAAAAAAACGCATATATAAAGGCGGTTTTTAACCGCCTTTTTTTGTATCAATCTTTTCTTCGGAAGGTTGTTCCTTCTTTACGGTCAATGAGTTCAATACCGGCTTTTAAAAGCTCATCGCGGATCTGATCGGCGCGTTTCCAGTTTTTTTCAAGTCTGGCCTTTTCCCGTTCAGCGATTTGCTGTTCAATCACACCATCCGTCAATACACTTTCTTTTACTTCCTTTGAAGGGAAAATGATGCCAAGAACCTCATCAACTCTTCGTAAAGCATGAAGAACCGTGTTTTTGTCTGCCAGTGTCAGAGGTATTTCAGTCCGGATCCGGTTTATACTCCGGATCATTTCATATAGTGCACCCAGCGCCGCCGAGATATTCAGATCATCATCCATGGAAGATTCAAAATTATTCAGCATCTGTTCCATCTCAATTCTGACCGGATTATGTTCAGGCCCGTCAATGTTGACCTGATCCATTTCAAAAAGAAAATCATCAAGCCGCTTGAGCGCTTTTTCAGACTGTTTAATCAGTGATAATCCGAAATTCAGTTTCTGCCTGTAATGGGTGCTCAGAAGGGTGTACCGGATGGCCCGGGAGGAATAACCTTTTTCAACCAACCTCTGAATGTAGATAATATTCCCCAGGGATTTGCTCATCTTCTCCCCTTCCCACAGAAGGTGTTCACAATGGAGCCAGTAACGAACAAAAGGTTTATCCGTCGCGCCTTCACTTTGGGCAATTTCATTTTCATGATGAGGAAAAATATTATCCACACCGCCGGTATGAATATCAAAGGTTTCACCCAGATATTTCATGGACATTGCCGAACACTCGATGTGCCAGCCGGGACGGCCTCTCCCAAGTTCCGTTTCCCAGAAAATGTCCCCATCTTCCGGTTTCCAGGCTTTCCACAGTGCAAAATCATGAACCGATTCTTTTTCATATTCATCATTTTCTGTCCTGCCGGCAGTTCTCAGGTTTTCCATATCCAGATTCTGAAGTATCCCATACTTATTAAAAGCAGAGATCTTAAAAAAAATATTACCGTCCTCTGTCCGGTATGCAATGCCTTTTTTGAGTAGTTTCATAACCAGTTCAACCATCTCGCCGATATGATCGGTAGCCGCCGGATAGACTTCCGCCCGGTCAATATTCAGCGTATCCAGATCGGCAAAAAAAGATTTAATAAAGGGTTCCGTATAAGTTTTCAGGGGAATCCGGGCCTCATTACAGCTTCGGATAATCTTATCATCCACATCGGTCAGATTCATGACCTGCTTTACCTTAAAACCTTTAAATTTCAAGTACCGCTTCAACTGGTCTTCAAAAATATATGCCCTGAAATTTCCCACATGGGCATGATTATAGACCGTGGGGCCGCAGGTATACATATTTACAACTCCCTTTTGAAGGGGAAGAAAAGGTTCTTTTTTCCGTGTCAGTGTATTATAAAATACAAGACTCATAATCTTTTCCTTTTTTCATAACGCATCAGAGCATCCTTAACAATCCATTCGGCAAGATCGGGAAAATCCATGCCCGTTACTTTTGCCGATTTGGGCAAAAGGCTTGTTGCGGTCATCCCGGGCAGGGTATTGGCTTCCAGAAAATATGCATCTTTTCCGTCTTTCAGCCGGAAATCGATCCGGGCATAACTTTCAAGCCCCAGAATCGCCCATACTCGCAAAGCCTGAGCCTGAAGTTTCTTCGTAAGTTCAGGATGAATGGGAGCCGGCACCAGATATCTGCTTTTTCCCGATGTGTATTTGGTTTCAAAATTATATACCCCGCCATCCGGCACAATTTCAATAACAGGTAAAGCTTTACCTCCAAGAACGGGGACGGTTATTTCCTGCCCGGAAATGTATTCTTCCGCAAGAATAACCCTGTCATACAGAAGGGCTTCTTTAACCATGGCACGGATATCGCAGGGCTCTTTAACAACATAGAGTCCTACTGAAGAACCGGCACTATTCGGTTTTATCACAAGCGGAAAACTCAATTTTTCCTGTTGGATCTCTTCAACAGATGTTAATCGCAGGGCATTGCCGGATTTAACCTGAACACTTTCAGCCAGAACCTTGGACAGGTATTTATCCATGGCCAGAGCTGATGCCATGGGACCCGAACCGGTATAAGGAATTTGGGAGATTTCAAGAACCGCGGCAATCACACCGTTTTCACCGTAACCGCCATGCAGGGCATTAAAGACAACATCAATCCCAAAATCACGAATATGGTTAATATGATCTGTAAAAGAGGTTTCATTCCGCCGGGCCATAACAGAAAAATGATCATCATTGACAGACGCTGTCTTCAGGCTTTCCCGAAAATCATCCATATTCTCCCACGGTGTTGACGGATCCACATACAAAATATGATACCCCTTTTCTTCCAATGCTTTTCCGATAGCCATGCCGCTGAACAGGGAAATATTCCGTTCCGGGGATGCACCGCCAAGAAGGATACAAACCTTCATGCGAATCTCCTTAATATTAACTCAACTGCCTCTGCCAGATCGTTGCAGACAGTAAATTCCCGGTTTGTTTCCTTCAGGAATTCCTCCGTCTTCAGCCCCTTTCCCGTTCTTACCAGTATAAAGGGAATGTGCCCATTTTCCGCCATAAAATAATCTGCCGGGGAGTCTCCGACAAAGAGCGTTTCATCTTTTTTAATCCCGTATTTTTCTACGGCTTCATCAAAGAGTCCGGTTTTGGGTTTACGGCACGTGCACTCATCTTCCGGAATGTGGGGACAAAAAAAATAATCCCTGATCTTTCCGTTGTGAGATGCTGTTTTTACAAGAATTTTCTCGAACATCCGGACACTTTCCTCACGGGAAAAATATCCCCTGCCGATTCCGGACTGATTACTGAGGATATAACAATCAATTCCTGCATCAATCAATTTACGGACAGCGTCAGGCACAAAGGGATAAAGTATCAATTCCTCTGCAGTGCGGATAAAATTATCATTGTCTTTATTCAAGACGCCATCCCGGTCAAGAAAGACTGTTGATATTTTCATGTATGGAATTTAAGGGTATGACCGGAAAAAATCAGCGGATTAAACGATTTTATCTTGAAGTCCATGCAAAAAACTGATTAGTTTAATTATTATGATAAATAAGTCTGTTTTCAAATACAGGATTTTATTCGTAATAATCCTTTTTCTTCCTCTGAGCCTGACCGCTTCAGACCACACAATTATTAACGGGACCTTTTTAGGGGGTGACGGACGGAATTACTATGGCAACGAAGCACCGACCAGACTTGAGCTAAAGTGGTCTCATTATTTGGGCGAGGGTGAAACCACCCTTTCACGGAAAGGGGGAAACCGTCTCTGGAAAGGGTGCGGCTGGACCGGCCAGCCTCTTTTGGTTGAATCACAGGATACGCTCTTTCTGATTCAGGGAGCATATGATCATCATCTGAAGAAAATCCATGCAGAAACCGGAGATCTTGTCTGGCAATATGCCTTCGATGATGTAATCAAGGGGACGGGATCCCTGTACAGGGTCCCGGGAGAAAACAGACTGATGATTTTACAGGGAAGCCGGCTGGGGCTTAACAAATATCTGAATGATCCGGTTATTACCAGTTATCGTGCCGTGGATTATCATACGGGAAAAGAAATCTGGAAATTTAATGTTCCTTTTTATGTCAGTTACAGCCGGGATGTAGACGGTTCTGCCCTTATAATTGACTCGCTTGCATATCTGGGACTTGAGAACGGTCAATTTATCGTCTTTGATCCCAGACAGGACAAAACTGTTGTCAAAGACGGATTTCCCCAGCCGCTTATTCTTGAGAAGCATCCTTTGTATTCTCCATCCGATACGGAAGTTCACGGATTGAATCTGGTAACTGAAAGTTCACCCTGCCGTTTGGGGGATCATATTTACATTACATCAGGTTCAGGACATGTTTACGGTTACAATCTGAAAACGCGCCGTATAGACTGGGATTTTTTCGTTGGATCGGACATAGACGGGAGTCCTGTCGTAACATCTGACAAGTGTTTGCTGGTTACATTGGAAAAAGAATTCATACCCGGTCAAGGCGGATTGATGAAACTCAATCCCCGTTATCCTGCGGATGAACGCTGTGTGGAATGGTTTTTACCCACAGGGAATGCCAGAGTAGCTGAATGGCTTGGAGGAATTATCGGATCACCATCCGTCAACGATAAAACACGGCCAAATGGCTATCCACACGTAGCAGCGATTTCAGCTTTAGACAGTATGCTTTATCTCATAGACTACACACGTATCACCGGAGAAAAAGTCCTGGGACCCGACAGTATAACATATTTTAATACACCGGTTGTGTTGGATAAAGTCTGCATCGGACCATCAATATCCACTCCGATAATTGTAGGAGATAAAATTGTTGCTGCAGGTTATTGGGGAATTTATTTGTTTCAGTATTCTTCTGAGGGAAAGCTTCAGCGGCTCGACGGGCGGCCTTTCGGATGTGAAGCCACACCGGTTGTTCATAATAAAAAAATCTATATTGGTTCACGAAACGGGTATTTATACTGTTTTGGAGATTAGAGCGGTTCGTCAGTCCAGATATATTCAATAGGATTAACCGGATTATTATTATACCGGACTTCATAATGGAGATGAGGGCCTGTTGAACGGCCAGAATTACCAATAAAAGCTATAACATCACCCCTTCGGACTGTTTGTCCTTTCCGTACGTTCATGCGGCTCAGGTGGGCATAAACCGTGGAAAAACCATAACCGTGCTCAATTTTCACGGTATAACCGTATCCGCCGTTGTAACGGGCATAAACCACCTGACCGCCTGCCGTGGAATAAACGGGTGTACCGGAAGGTGCCGCAATATCTATACCATGGTGAAATGTTCTGCTGCCGCTGAAGGGATCCCTGCGGTATCCAAAGCGGGATGACAGATAGCCCAAATTTGTGGGAGAAATGGAAGGAATGCTTTCAAAACGGTCTTTCTGGGTCTGTAAGGTTTCAAAAAGGGTTTCATAACTCATCAGCTCCAGCTTGATCGTCTGTGAAAGAGCTTTCAGGTTCATATCCATTCTGGATAATGCTTTTTCTTCCTCAGAATCAAGATTTTCCAAATCCAGATGATCCGTAACACGGCCTCCCATTCCCATAAGACGGATATCATGATCAATTTCGGGAAGGTTTGCATAGAGCCTGAGCGCTTTATCTTTCTCAACAATAATATCAATTTGATTTTGCAATGTGGAAATCCGGGATCGCATATCCGATAAAACAGATGTCAGATCCTCATTGTCTGCCATGATAATTTTTATTTTTTCTTCATAAAAAATACCGGCAAGGTATTGTGCAGTACCAAAAATAACCATCATAAAAACAAGAAAAGTCAAAAGAACAACCCGTACCATTCTTCCTGCAGAAATAACCGTTTCACGCATTTCTGACGGACGCTCAAAGAAGATAAGAAATTTATAATCACGTGTTTTTTTAAATATGGAGCTCATACGTAGATAGTTTAAGGGTGAATTTCATGGGATTCAAGTATAATCTGTTAACCTAAAAACTTCTGAAGAAGGCGGGCACGGCTGATATGGCGGAGTTTTCGGATTCCCTTTTCCTTGATTTGGCGAACCCTTTCACGGGTTAAATTGACTTCTTCGCCGATTTCTTCCAGAGTCATACGGGAAAAATTTTCCAATCCGTAATACATTTTAATAATTTTCCGTTCCCGTTCTGTAAGACTGTTCAGAACGTCATGAAGTTCAAATTTCAGAGAGTCGTCCATCAGTTCACTGTCCGGTGAAACCGCATCTTCATCTTCAATGATATCTAAAAAGAAAGAGTCGCTTTCATCCCGAACCGGTGAGTCCACGGAAAGTGGCGTTGTGGAAAGCTGAAGGGTTTTCTCCAATGTATCCTGATTGACTTCCATATCAGAAGCCAGTTCGTTAAAATTGGGCTCCCGCTCGTACTGCTGTTCCAGATGTTCCATCTCCCGGGTATATTTATTCATAATACTAACCATGGTCAGAGGAATACGTATTGTGCGGGACTGTTCAGCCAATGCCTGAAGAATGGTCTGTTTAATCCACCAGACAGCATACGAAATGAATTTAAAGCCCCGGCTTTCATCATAGCGGTGAGCGGCTTTGATCAGGCCCAGATTTCCAATGTTGATCAGATCTTCCAGAGGAAGTCCTCTGTTCTGATATTTTTTTGCAATGGAAACTACAAAACGGAGATTTGAACAGAGCATTTTATCCAATGCTTTTTTATCGCCTTCCTTTATTAAACGGCTCAGCCGTATTTCCTCTTCCGGAGATAAAGGCTCCGTATCTGAAATTTCATCCAGATAACTGGACAGATTCGGACTTACACCCCATTTTCGGGACAGGTACGATATATCTCTCTTTTTTCGATTCATAAAAAGGTCAGTAGCTTTTAGGAACGATATTTACTCGTTTTCCTTTGACTCGGGAACATCCGCAGAAATGATATCTTCTTCTTTCTCTTCCTGAAAAGGATCATCTTCCGGTGTTATTCCGATCCGGCTCAGTTCATCCTTTATCTCTTTGGTTTTCAATTCGGCCTGTACAATGCGGTCCATAAGAACTCTTACATCATCATCCGAAGAAAACTCAAATTTTTTCTCTTCTGACATGTCATGAAAGATTTTTTCACCCAGTGCTTCAAATGCCTTGCCAAGTTCACGGCCGGCCTGATACAAGTCATATTTCAACCGGGCTTTCTGAGTCATTGTCTCAGCTTTTTCCGCAGTTGTTTTTACCATTTCCTCTACTTTAGGTCCATTTTTAGTCCACCAGTCATTCAGAAAATGTTTGATGTCATCAAATGATTTTGACATATTAGCCTCCCTGATCTTCATCCTTTTATATTTGTAGATAATACTACTATGAATTTATTAACCTTACAATATCTTTTTTTATTGAAAAATTGCATAAAGATTTCAGGCGGAGTAATTTAAGACATTATAAGGAGACACCATGTTAAGCCTTGAGAATGTAACAAAAAACTTTGACAGGGTTACTGCCGTTCAGGATGTTTCATTCAACGCTGAGAAAGGATCCGTTTACGGACTTTTAGGGCCAAACGGCGCCGGAAAAACCACAACAATCCGCATGATTATGAATATTATTCACCCGGATTCCGGCAGAATATTGATCAACAGTAAATCCATACATGACAATACGTTTTTTAAAACAGGCTATCTTCCAGAAGAGCGTGGCTTATATCAAAAACGGAAGGTAGGTGAAGTCATCCGTTTCTTTGCACAACTTAAGGGTTTATCCCAACAGGAAATTTCAGATAACGGCCGGTACTGGCTGGACCGTTTTAACATGACGGATCAAACCGAACGGAAGATCAGTGAATTATCCAAGGGAAACCAGCAGAAAATACAGTTTATTGTATCTATTATTTCCTATCCCGAACTCCTGATCCTTGACGAACCCTTTACAGGGCTGGATCCCGTCAATCAGATCATCATGAAGGATATCATCAGGGAATTCCGTGATCAGGGCAAATGCATCGTTTTAAGCACACATCAGATGGATCAGGTTGAGCAACTGTGTAATCATATTTGTCTGATCAACAAGGGGCGGGTTGTTCAGGAAGGCCCACTTGAATCCATCAGGGATATACACGGGGATCAACAGATTGAAGTCCGGTATAAAAACAGTATTCCCATTAAACCCGAAGAATTTTTCGATTCTTTCCACGTGAAGGGATACACCATTCGGGGACTGTTAAAAAGCGGACTCACATTCAGAGATGCTCTTCGACAACTTTCGGAAAAGGGTGAACCGGAAAGTGTATCACGCTATACACCTTCTCTTGAAGATATCTTTATCAAACTTGTTGAGGAATAAGATGTTTAAAAATATTAAAACTATAGCCGCTTGGGAATACCTTCACAGAATCCGCTCAAAAGCTTTCATCCTTTCAATTATTCTCCCGTTTATAATTCTTGCCCTTGCCATAGGTCCACAATACCTTGCCACAAAAAGCGGTCCGGACCAGGAGCGCCTGATCCTTCTTTGTTCCCAGAACACTTTTACCCAAATTGTTAAAAATGTCTTTGAAAAAAATTATCTCATGAATGACAATCAGCCAAGATACCTGTGGATGGATCATCCCGGGATATCCCTGTCTGATGAAGAGGATGTGATCAAAGATATTTTGAAACATCAGATCGCCGATGCGGTCATACATCTTAAAATATTTACACAGGATTCCATTGCTGCATCAATTTATTATGAAACACTGGGACCTGAACACGTGTCTCGCATTAAAAACGGGATTCAGGAAGCGGCTGAAACCTTCAGGATACAAGAACTTAGACTGGATCCGAAAATCCTGTCATCCATTCGCAAACCGATCTCAACAGAAGAGTTCCAAATTACAGACAAGGGTATTTTCACGGATCAGGATATACTAATCCGTTATATGACTCCCTTTATATTCATGTTTGTCCTGATCATGGGAATTATCACCACATCCCAGAGCATTATTTCCAGTATCATTGAGGAAAGAACACACAAAATTATTGAGATACTCTTATCAACAGTTAAGCCATCGGAAATTATGACGGGTAAGATTTTGGGAATGGGCTTCCTTGGACTGACACAAATTTTTGTCTACATGGTTATTCTTTACGGAGCAGGCATGAAATTTCTTCCTGACCGGTTTCAAACCGGTTTAATTTCAACATCCAATCTGTTCTGGTATCTCATTTTCTTTATACTGGGCTATCTGATGTTCAGTGCAATCTATGTAGCAATAGGCTCCCTGTTTGACAATGAAAGGGATGCCCAGCAATTAGGCGGAATTTTATCACTCATTGCCCTCCTGCCGATATATTTTATTGCCTTTATGCTTGAACATCCGGAGAGTCATCTGACCGTTGTTTTATCCTACATTCCCTTAATTACACCCTTGCTCATGATTGCCCGTGTTGGTATCATGTCCCTTCCATTCTGGACAATTCTGTCCATGGCCCTGTATTTGGTCTTTTGGATTGTTATTATTATCTGGTTCTCATCCCGGATATTCAGACTTGCTATCCTGATGTATGGAAAACGGCCTACATTTCAGGAAATTATCAGATGGAACAAAAATCTGTCGAGATAATGTGACAAAGTGCGTGCGTTCAAAGTTGGGAAATGTTATTTTTATACAGGATAATTTATAACATAAAATCAGGAGCAATTTGATATGGCAGACAATGTCATTAAAGTAACCGATGCAAGCTTTGAAAAAGATGTTTTGAAGAGCGAGATTCCCGTTGTCGTAGATTTTTGGGCAGAGTGGTGTATGCCCTGCAAGATGATTGCACCCTATCTTGATGATATTGCAGCAGAACAGGATGGAAAGATAACCATAGCCAAACTTAATGTGGATGATTCTCCCATGACGGCACAAAAATACGGAATCCGTTCTATTCCAACTTTATTGATCTTTAAAAACGGCACTGTTTCTGACACCATTATCGGAGCTGTTCCTAAAAGCATTCTCAGGCAGAAAATCCAGTCTGCTCTCTAGGTCTATCATGCACAGATTTTTATCATTGCCGGTGCTGATTCTGCTGATCTCAGCCGGATCAGCTTTTTCTTTGTCTGTAACAAAAACCGAGCCTCCCAACTGGTGGACAGACATGACAACGGATACGCTGGACGTTCTGATATACGGGGACGATTTTTCTTCATATTCCGCAAAATCAACAGAAAGATATGCCCGAATCATTTCCCAATCCATTTATCCTAATCCTTCATACTACAAACTAACCCTTGTTATCAAAGAGGCCGGCACGGAAAAAATTACGTTCCGCAGTCAAAAAAAAAGATCAAATCAAGTAATCCTTGATTTTCCGGTTTATAAAAGAAGCGGAAAAAAACCTGCACGTGTTGACGGCAGTGATGTTATTTATCTTTTAATGCCGGATCGTTTTTCAGACGGGGATACGGAACGAAATTTTATTGAAGGTCATAAGGATCCCATTCGTAAAGATCACAAATGGGGACGCCGGGGCGGAGATCTTCAAGGGGTTCTGAATCATCTGGATTATCTTGAAGAACTGGGAATCAGTGCCTTGTGGATGACACCTGTATTTGAAAACAACTATATTAACTGTTACCACGGATATACACCCACAGATCTCTATACGATTGATCCTCATCTGGGGGATACGGCCCTATATAGGGAATTAGTCAATGACTGCAGGAACCGGGGAATCAAAGTCATTAAAGATCATATTCTGAACCATATCTCCCCCTCTCACCCGCTGGCTGTCAATCCGCCCTCGCCTGAATGGATCAATTATACTGTGGACGATTATGAACAATGCAATTACAGAATATCAGATATAACGGATCTTTGGGGACCCGATTCACTCAAACAGATTGTTCAGTCCGGATGGTTTGCCGGTTATCTCGCTGATATGAATCTGCGCCATAAAGACGTAGTAAACTATTGGATCTATCACACGATCTGGTGGGTGGAAATGTTCGGAATTGACGGCATCCGTCAGGACACATGGCCTTATTCCGACACAGAAGGAGCTGCCGCATGGGTCCGGGGTATTCGGAAAGAATACCCCTGTATTTTTATTGTGGGTGAATCCATGGTCTTCGAGAAAACCGGGTTGTCTTATTTTTTCAGCAGTAATCCGTTACTCGATAACGGATTATCTTCCGTTACGGATTTTGCGTATTCAAGCCTTATATACCAATTAATCCTTAAGGATCTATCCATCACTGATTTCCACAAAAATATGAGTTTTGATTTTCTCTTTAAAGATCCTCTGAAACTCATGGTTTTTATGGATAATCACGATATGGGCCGTTTTTTTACGGATACCGGTGAAAATGTTTCTCAGTATCTCAACGCTTTTACTATCATTTACGGACTCCGGGGAATACCTCAATTGTACTATGGCAACGAAATCGGTATGACAGGAGGACACGATCCAGATAACCGGAATGAATTTCCAGGGGGATTTTCTTACACTCCGCGAAGTGCATTTCAGGCTGACACACGTACGCAGCGGGAAAACATCTTTTTTGAACAGTTTAAAACCTGGAACAGACTCCGGAAAGAGTATCCCGCACTCTTTACGGTTCCCATGAAGCACATTCTAATTGATGACACAGTTTATGCGGCTACCCGTCAAAATCAGAATAAGATCCTTCTGATCCTTTACAACAACTCGCCGGATAGCCGGCAGTTTAGCATTGATCCGGTCATCAGGGAAAGGATTCAATCCGCACACTTAATTTCACCCCTACATACCCCGGAAAAAGCCCGAATCAACAATAAAACAGCCGATTTGGACGGCAAAACTGCCGGTATGTGGCTTATAACGGTTAAACAATGATAAAATAAGGTGTGATTTTCAGCTTTACTCTGGCTATTTTATCTATAGGATATTTACAAGGTTTCAACCGGAGAGCAGGTATGAAAAGAATCCTTCTTTGTTTTTCGCTCCTTTTATTTATTTTGAGCTGTGACAAGTATCAGAAACTGGCTATCGGAAATGACGGCCCGATTTATACGGTTGTGGATGATTCGCTGTGGGCTCACATCGAAAATCACATCAGGCCTCTGGTGGAAAAAGAAATCCGCACACCGCAGGTGGAAAGAATATATTACTTTGAACCCATCCCGTTGTCGAAACTAAAGGATAACCGTTTCTCCAAAAATCTTATGCTGATTACAACACTGGACAGAACGGACAAAACTTCCCTATATGTACAGCGGACACTTCCGGATACGGCAATTCAAATGATTAACCGCGGTGAAAAGTACTTTTTTCCTGTCCGCAATAAATTGGCTAAAAGGCAGATTTTTATGGTTCTTGCAGCTCCTGATGAAGAAAAACTCACCGCTTTTCTTCAAAACGACGGCGATGAGATTCTTATGGCATTGAACCGGGCTTTTATTGACCGTCAGTTTGATCAGATCTATTTCAAAGCCGAAGAAAAAACCATGACCAAAGAGATCTTCAATAAATACGGTTTCTCATTCAGAGTCCCCCACAGCTATATGATCCTTGAAGATAATCCAGGGGAGAGAGTCCTTCAGCTCGGCCGGACCAATCCTTTCCGCTGGATAACCATTTACTGGCAGGACGGGGGTTTAACCTCAGTCCTCGAGGAAAAATGGGCTGTTACCATGAGACACTGGCTTAGCATGAACTATCTTGACGGGACGTATGTGGAAAAGCGGTTCTTAACCCATCGTGTGACAAACTGGGGAAACAGACCTGTTTACAATATTCGCGGATTGTGGGGACATCCGGAAAAGACCATGGGCGGACCTTTTTCAAGTTTTTATTTTTATGACGGTGTAACAGACCGGACCTATTTCATAGATGTTACAGTCTGGGCACCGGGTCAGACAAAAAATGTTTATTTACGGCAAATGGAACTTATTGTAAGCACCTTTTTCACAAATGAAAATGTTTTACGGGAATATATAAAATGAAAAAGAATAGTATTCTTACCCTGCTTATTCTCATAATGCTCTGGGGCTGTTCCGGCAGTGGCCCACTGAAAGACAGCCGGAGCATTGTAAATCAGTATAACCGCTATCTTGACGATAAACCAAACGCTCTTAACCGTCTGATGGCTACCTATATTGATGAAGATCAGCCTCAGGAATTGCGTGCCGAAGCACTGCGCTATATCATTCGCTCACGTGATCCTGAATCGTTAAAACTGATTCAGAGCCAACTGCGAAAAATGGAAGAAATGGAATACTGGTCCATTCTTATTATCGCCGATGAAAGCGCACAGCTCAATGATCCCAAGTGGGCAATTATCATGCTCACCGCCTATTCGCGCCTTCATGATTTAAACAAAAATGTGCAGGAAAAAATACTGGGCAGCATCTTTGCAAATATGGATTCCCAGTCCATTCCGCGTTTCATTGATCTCTACCAGACATCCTATGATCATTTCCTTCAGCTTGACGAATATTTTGCCAAAGCTTTGGGGAAATACGATGATGAAACCATTGTTCCTCTTCTTATAAAAATTATAAACGATCCTAAAAGAAATCTTAGAACACGGGAAAAAGCCCTCAAAATTCTGGCAGAAAAAAGTGAACCTGCCTTTACGGATGCGCTGGTCAGCCTCATGGGGAATCCTCAAACCGACAAGATGCTTCGGGAGTTCTCCTTTAATGTGCTGGATGTGACTAAGGATGAAGAAATTCTTTTAGCCCTGCTGGATTTTCTGAACAGGAGCAAAGATCGTGAAAAAAGGATGCTCTCTTCCGCATTGGATGCTCTGGGATCTTTTTCAGATCCCAAGATTATTCCGTCATTGCATTACATAACAACACGAGATTCTTTTCCGTACGACATGAGGAAAAAAGCATTGGATGCCCTGCTGGAATTTAAACGACCTGACGTTTTTACAGCTTTGATAGATGCCTTTGATAATCCCGCAAATTTAATATTCTGGCCGTATGTTTCAGAGGCCGTTAAAAAAACAGGCAATGCCGAATTGTATCAATTGATGGAAAAAAAGGCTTTTCACCTGTATCTTGAATTCAGGGGAGGTGCAGAATGAAAACGGTTGTTATCATACTGACTCTTATGCTTCTCATCACGCCCGTATTCTCACAGACACCCTCGGCTTCCGATAAATTAAAAGAATCCGAATCTGAGGGACGATATTATAATACAGACGAAGAGTTGAGGAATCTTAAGAATGAACTGAATCGGCTTAAACAGGAAATGCTGATGTACAAATCCGATGTTAACATGCCGAAAATACGTCAGGAAATCCGGGATATGGTAACCATACCTGAACTCACCCATGAAATCACCCTGAAAAACGGAACAATCGTTCAGGGTAAACTTCTTCAGGAAAATCTGGATGAAATAAAGGTTCAGACGCTCATTGGGATTATAACCCTGAAACAAAACCAGATTTCCGGAATCAGAGAGACCCGCGAATTGAAAGCAGTTCTGGAATTTGACGGATCACTAAGAGAGATGAATTTTTCCGATAAAAAAGTATATATAGGTAAAGTTAAAAATGCCGGGACGGACAGGGCTGCATTTATCCGCATCATTATCCGTCTCTTTGATGATACCGCCAATATTATCAATACGGACAGCAGTTTTGTTCTTGGTGTGGAAACAGAACTGAATGGAGGAATCTATTCCTCGTCTGTTTTGATGCCGGGGCAGACAGGTGATTTTCAGTGTACCGTTCCCACCCTCGGTAAGAATGTCAGTTACTATACAACCGATATTAAATACACAAGCATTGAATAAGAATATTGAAACATCTGAACTTGAAAGGGATAGTTTCTATCCCTTTTTTTTATTCATAACGCAGGGCATCAATCGGATCCAGCCGAGCTGCTTTAACGGCAGGATACGTGCCGAAAGCAATGCCGATAATTGAACAGACTGCAATACCGATCAAAGCCCAGTCCAATGGAAATACGGCATCAACCTTCATCGTTACAGCCAAAAGATTACCTGTAATAATCCCCAGAATTATGCCGATGACAGCACCAATTTCAGTCAAAAAGATAGCCTCAAAAAGGAATTGATTCATAATATCCCGTTTCTTGGCTCCTATACTTTTCCGGATTCCGATCTCACGTGTCCTTTCAGTTACACTGACCAGCATAATATTCATAATTCCGATTCCGGCGGCCAGTAATGCAATCGAGCTGATAAGAAGAGCTGCAATTTTTATGGCTCCCGTGATCTGGTTAAACGTATCGATAAGAGAAGAATTTGAAACAACCTCAAAATCATTCTCTTCTGCTAACGGTACATTTCTTATATGTCTCAGGTGAAAAACAATTTCATCTTTCACATCGTCAAATTTATTCATATCCATCACGGCAATTGCATATCCCAGTGAAGACCAGCGGTTGGCAAACATCTTCATGTGAGTGGTAAGCGGTATAATGATAACATTGTCTTCCGACTGGCCGAAAATTGAACCCTTTCTTTCCAGAGTCCCGATAACTGTAAATTTAACACCCCGTAAGGATACTGTTTGTCCAATGGGATCATAAAGGGGCATAAGAACATCAATGACATCCTGCCCAAGAATCACAACATTTCTCATTTGTTCCATATCGGTTCGGCTTAACATTCTGCCGCTTTGAATAAAATAACCCGACGAAAATTCCCATTCCGGAGTCGCACCTCTGATACTCACACTGTTTTTTGTCTGATTATCTTTGAATTTTACGGGATCTCCGCTGTGCCAGTCCTCAGCCGTAATGGTAGCTGGTCCGGAAAAGCGGTCCTTCAGTTGAAGGTAATCGCTGTATGTGAGGTTTTTCCGGTTTCTATATTTCCAATGCTGCCCGCCGCCGAGTTGAAGAGCGGGATATTTCTGAATAAAAAACGTGTTGGTTCCCAGAATATTCAAATTGGTTTCCACGGCAGACTGGAGGACATTGATCGCTGTCATAACGCCGATAATGGAAAAAACACCAATCACAACACCCAGGAGTGTGAGAAATGACCGAAGTTTATTTTGCTGAATAGAATCCAGCGATGATGTAAGGACTTCCCGTATATTCATAAATTACTCATATCGTATAGCATCAATTGGATTCAGCCGTGCAGCTTGATTGGCCGGAACAATCCCTGATACGATTCCGGTAATCACGGCAACAGATAAGGAAATCATCACCAACGAGAAAGATAGCTGTGCGACAAAAAACTTCTGAACAACACCTACAAGTCCGACGGTTATAAGAATACCGATAATACCGCCAATAAGAGAAATGATAACCGCTTCACTGAGAAATTGAAAAAGTATAATGCTTTTTTTTGCACCCATGGCCTTCCGGATCCCGATCTCCTTTGTTCGCTCCCTTACACTGACAAACATAATATTCATGATACCAATACCGCCAACTATCAATGAAAGAGCAGTAATTCCCAGGCCAACGGCACTGATGGCAAACCGGATATTGGAAAATTGCTGACGAAAGGCCTCCTGCTGATTAATTGCAAAATCATCGGATTCCTGAGGTCTTAATTTCCGAAGACCGCGCATAATAAATATGAGTTCTTCCTTTGCCTGTTCAACCGAATATCCTTCTTTGGGTTTGACACTGATAGAAATCCACCAGATTCGTCCGAAAACAGATTTCATTGCTTTCAGGGGAACGGTTACAATATTATCCATACTCATCAGACCCAGAAATTTACCCTGCTCTGCCATAACACCGATAACCCTGAATTTATTACCGTTGATTAGAACATATTGCCCAATGGGATCTTCATTAGGAAAAAGATTCTTTTTGATTTCATAACCGATAACAGCGATCCGGGTTCCGTACCGGTCTTCCAGTTCAGAGAAAAACCGTCCGGATTCCAGCTTAACAGATGAAATAAATGCTTCCTGCCATGTTGTCCCGTTAATTTCTACTCCTTCAACGGAAAGATTACCATACTTAACATCCGCTCTCCTGCTGGATGAAGGGGAAGAAAAGGCTATGGTTGATGAGCGCTCTAAAATTTGCTGTGCATATTCTTCTTCAATATTCGGACGGTTTCTATATTCCCACCAGTCATCATTCATCATAAACCAGGGGAACTTCTGAACGTAAAGAACATCCTGTCCCATGCTTTCTATGCTTTTTTCAAAAACCTGATCAATTCCGGAAATTGCCGTACCCATGAGTGAAACGGAAAGAATGCCGATAATTATACCCAGCATTGTTAGAATAGCACGGGTTTTATTCTGAAGAATAGCCTTGAAGGCCATGATCAGACTTTCGAAAAGCTGCCCCATCTATGCCTTTCCCTTGGGGGTCTGTTCATCGCTGGCAATAAGCCCGTCCAGAAAATGCACAACCCTGTGAGCATGCTTGGCAATATCGGTTTCATGTGTTACCAAAACAATCGTATTGCCGGCATTCTGAAGCTCATCCAGAAGCATCATGATTTCCTGTGACGTTTTACTGTCGAGGTTACCGGTGGGTTCATCAGCTAAAATAATTGACGGATTATTGACCAATGCTCTGGCTATGGCTACACGCTGTCTCTGACCACCTGATAATTCATTGGGCTGATGGTGCATCCTGTCCATAAGATTTACTTTTCTCAGGGCTTCTTTGGCCATTTCTATACGTTCTTTTTTATGAATTCCCGCATAGATCAAGGGCAGTTCTACATTGTGCAGAGCCGTGATTCGGGGAAGCAGATTAAATGTCTGAAAAACAAATCCTATTTTTTGATTACGGACATAAGCCAGATCATCATCTGAGAGTTTGCCATTGCCATCTGTTTTTTTTATATCATCATGAACTGTTTTACCATCGAGGATATAAGACCCGGAAGTGGGTGTGTCAAGGCAGCCGATAACATTCATTAGTGTGGATTTTCCCGAACCGGAAGGACCCATAACAGATACATATTCGTTTTTTTCAACAGAGAGATCAATTCCCCTCAGGGCATGAACAGCCACCGTTCCGATTTGATATACCTTCGTTACTTTCTTCAGTTCAAGAAGGGCCATTTTCAGCTCCTTTATTGTGGTTTCTTCTTTCCTTTTTTATCCTCGTCCGGAGATTCGATTTTGACCCGCATACCGTTTTGGAGTTCCCGGCTCAGAACCTTATGATTTCCGGTTACGATGACATCACCCTCATTCAATCCGCTTAAAATCTGAAAAAGATCCTGACTGCTGAGTCCTATTTTAACAGGAACGGCAGAAACCGTATCTTCTTCCACCCTGAAAACCACTTCAATCATTTCGGAACGTTTATTACTCTTGCTGCCATTTTCTTCTTTATCCGATGATTCCTCATTCATTTCATTTATAAAAACATTTTCCCGGGAACGCACCGTTACACTTTGTATGGGAACGGCTATGGTGTTTTCAGCTTTATCCGTTAATATTTCTACGGTTGCACTCATGCCGGGTCTGATTTTATCAGGAATTTCAAGCATTTCAACCACTACCTTGAACTGGGTCACCGATTCCTGTGTCCCCAGACCGGTGGATTGAGCCATGTGGGCAATTTCCGTCACAACACCTTTAAAAGTTGTGTCCGGAATAGCATCAATCTCAATATCTACGGCATCATGTATACCCACACGGACAACATCATTTTCATTAACATCAACTTCCACTTCCATTTGTGTCAGATCGGCAACTACCATGATGATATCCGCCTGAAACTGGGATCCCAGAGCAATTTCACCCGTTTCTTTTCTTAATTGAATTACAGTCCCGTTGATAGGGGCAATGATTGTGGTTTTCTGGAGATTGTCTTCCGCCTGTTTTAAATTGGCTTCCGCCTGAGCAAGATTGCTTTTTATACTTTCATATTCAGAAATTATTCTGTCCAGATCCGCCTGACTCAGATTTTTATCTTTATATAAAGCCTTAGCCCTTTCCAACTCTTTTTCGGCACGGTCCAAAGCAACTTTTGTCGAAGAAAATGTGGCCTTAGCACTGACTGAAGCAGCTTCATAGCGGACTTTATCCAGTTGTGCCAAAAGCTGGCCTTTTTTTACATTTTGCCCCTCACGGACATGGATTGCCACAATTTCACCGGCAACATTCGCACTGATACTGACTTGGGTAACAGGCTGAACTCTGCCGCTGGCGGATACTTTTTCTTCAACGGTATGTTTTTTTACAATTTCTGTCTGAATCTCTACCGCCTGGCCTTTACTCTTTTTAATATTAAAAAATACGAGGGCAGCTATGGCAATAAGAACAACCGCAATAATCCATTTTTTCATTTTACATCCCTAATAATTGATTGATTTGGGCTTGTGTAATTTTTGTATTATACCGGGATTCAACCAGACGGCTTTCTGACGATAATACGGAAAGTTGAGCATCCAGCTGATCTAAAATTGTACCGGAACCAATTTCTACCTGTCGTGTGATAAGATCATAATCTCTCTGGGCAGAGCGCAGGCTGATTTCGTGAATTGCATACATCTTCTTGTATGTTTTAAGTGTTTCATAAAGTCCTTCCAAATTACTGAGATACTCTCTCACTGTGCTGTCCCACTGAAGTTCCAATCTCTTTAAGTCTATTTCAGCTTTTTGTATCTCCGTACTGCGGCTGAAACCGCTGAAGAGTGCTATACTGGCACTCAAACCAACTGAATTGGATTTTAAAGTTCCTGTATCATCATCACGATACGAATAGGAATAATTTCCGGATACTGTGGGTAAATAGGATTCCCGCTTTATTTTTACATTTATATTTTGAATTTCAATTTGTTTTTTTAGGGAAAGAAGCGAGGAATTATTCTCAACCATCAGTTGCCGGGCTGTTTCAATATCCGGAAGTTCAGAAATTTCAGTTTTAACCGGCTGCAATACCAGGATTTCCGAAGGATTCCGTCCTAATAAAATATTTAACTGCCGTCGGAGTGAACCATTTCTCTGATCTTCAGTCAGGAGTTGTGTTTGAAACTGTCCCTTTTGAACCTCAATTTTCAAAAGATCCGACTCGGTCCGGGAACCCAGTTCATACATGGTGCGGATCCGTTTCAGGTTTTCATCGGCGAAACGGATATTTTCACGGTAGACTGCAATCAGCTCATCCGATGCAAGTATGCTATAATAAAGATTTATAACAGAGGACCGTAAAACCTGTACAGCCTCGTTTACATTTAAACCTGCAATTTCTTCCGAGAATTTAGCTGCTTTCAATGCGGAAAATAGTCCGGGATAAAAGATGTTCTGATTAATTGTTGCGGATAGAGTATAACCACTGTTGTCGACAGTTACACCTGCATTATCGGATCGGGACGTACTGGCTGACAGTCTTCCCGATACCGAAGGATAAAGTTCAGAATAACTCTGTTTAAGCGTCAGTCCCGTTTTTTCAGCATCAAGCCTTGACTGTAAAAGATTTGCATTTGCCTTTAAAGCCAGTTCATGACATATTTCGAGTGTTAAAACAGGCTCTGCCGATAGAATCGGTGCCAGGATCAGGATCAATAAACACATTGAGAATAATTTTTTCATTCCGAATAACCTTTTTTCTCTTTACATGATAACGGACACTTATTTTAAAAAAGAGTTGTCTGTATTTATCCTGCCATGGGTGATAATCCCTGAAGTATGATCATAATCACAGAAGCAAGAACCCAGATCAAACCGGTTAAGAGAAGAGATTTTTGTGTGGAATACTTATAAATCACCTTAAATGCAATCACCCAAAGAATCAGCTTCCATACCCTGAACAGATCTGCCTGCATGGCAATTCTAAACCATACACTGGACAGGTCTGCTTTATCAAAAAGAATGGCAAGGCTGGTATGAACCATCATCGTTTTTTGAGCAATCATCAGGGGGACTTTAACAACACCCGCCAGCACATCAATCATATTAATGTGAAGGGTAACAGCCAGGATCATCAAATATTTAGCATATCCGCCGCCAAAAAAGTTTCCGACAAATAAATAAACTGCAGCAATAAAGAGTGCTGTTACAAAAGGAGTAATACCACCAATAATCATATTCCTTACAGGAAGTTTATCTTCTGAAACCCTCTCCAGTAACGCATCTTTTTGTTGATCTGTCAGATTATCCATACGCATGATCATTTGACGGCTTTCCCTGATTTGAACGGGATATGTCAATTGAATGGTAATTAATGTGGCAATTAAAATAATTACAGCCGGCAACCATAAATCCTTCCATGTAATTCTGTTTTTCAGGGATTCAAATGTATTGACAGGATCAAAAAAAACATTCCACACACGGATTAAAGGCAGTAAAAAATCCTTCGCCATTCTACTTTCTCCTTATCTTATTCACTGACATTGAAGTTGCTGACAGAAACAAAGTTCCGGAAATGTTAACTTTTTACATACTGAAATTTACACACTCATATCCGGTACTGTCAAAATATTTTATGTACTTATTTTCAATATCATACTCTTTAATTAAGCATTTAATCAATTTTATCAAAGCAGACTTTTGTCTATTTTTCAACCACGCACCATTGGAGAATTTCATATCGCTGATACAACAGATATGAATATAATTTTCATAGAGAGAAAAACTTTCAACTTTATAAATAAGGTCTCTCCCTTCATAAATAGACCCCTGATTATCGATTATATAATGGTAGTTAATATCTGCATACCCCATTTTGGTAAGATGATAAACCTGAATTTCTTTAGGACGGAGAGTATTGCTAAAACCAGAATAATGAATGATTATCCCATGGTATGAATCACCTGTCGTCCGGTATTCTTTGAGTTTATCAGGAAAAAATGACGAATAAGCACCCCAATGGTCCCGGGGTATGACAGATAAATCATCCGGTCCGCCTGAACATCCAATCAGAATAATAAAGAGATATAATTTTTTAAAACTGGGGATTAAAATGCTTTTTAAAATAATCATAAGCGGTAATCCCAAGAGAATTCAGATAGTATCTGTCATTTATTGTTTTCCCATAATCAATCCCTTTGCTGTAATAGGATGACATAGAAGCAACATCAGGAAAAACACCAAACATTTCATGGTAACTGTCCCGAATGATCCGGCAATACAATACACTGTATGCAATATTGGTGTCCGGTGCATTGAGCCGGTCTATTAATGCCGTTCGGTTTGAAGAGATACAAAATGGCAATAAGTCTTCATAATGTGTCTCCAGCCATTCTGCTGTTGAAATTTTTATCTGTCCGAATCCCACCGATGCATCGAAACCCAGATATGCTCTGGTAAAATCAGCGCGGTCAAACTCATTTACGTTATGGAGACGTTCAGCATATATTACAGATATATAAAATGCTTCAGGTATATCGAAATATAAGCAGTATTCACAGATCTCAGTTAAATGTTTTTCAATATACTGACGGGTCCGATATTGTTTAATTCCCGGATAATATATAGTAGACAAGCCCGCCATTATTAAGATGATAAAAGTCATCAGCCATTTATATTTTCTCTTCATTCACTTTCCTTAAAATGTTTAAATCCACGTTTAGATGCCATGCATTCTGAGTCTCAAAAATAATAACATACTCCCATAACCCTTTGCAGACATACAGGATAATATTTTGTCTGATATTAAAATCTTCCGGAAATTCCGTCACCCTGTCATAATAATCCGCGTATCCGGTACTATTCTTTTGATTTCTGTATACAGTGAGAGGTAACAGGGGAAATGATTCTTTTAAATAATGGATAATGGGTTGAAGATTTTCATCATTGTTAATCAGCAAAAGAATCTCCGGAGAGTCTTTGATTTGAAAAAGGGTATCCGGAGGTGTGAACAGATATTTTTCCGTTAACCGTTTTTCCAGCATGAGTTCTTTAATTGACCGTTCGGCATGCAGGTTATGATGTGTCAGATTTTTATTGATGTTAAGCAGTAGAAATATCCAACCGCTTAAGAAAACACACAGTATACCCATGACGGTTTTCATTTCTAATGATACCTTTTATATTACTTGGTTTTCAGCAGACCGGTTTTCACGGCTTCGTTTTTAAGTCTTCTGTAACGGTTAAAATATCTTCGGTTCACTGTAAGATTTCCCGGCAAAACAGGATCCGGCAGGGAAGCCGTCAGGGCAATAATCTCATCAGGGGTCAGACTTGATACATTTTTGTGGAGTTCATTAAATACTGCATCATAGATACCGATATACCCCGGAATCCAGACTGCACAATTGAAGTAGAGTTCAAGGATCTGTTCTTTTGTCAATATGCCATCCAGAAAAAGCGCGCCTGCGGATTCGTGAATTTTCCATATAAGCGTTCGTTTACGGGATCCCCATAAAATCTTGACTAACTGCTGGGTCAGCGTACTGGCACCCAGAACTTTTCTGCCTGCATTAAGGTTCGTTTTAACAGCCGTTAAAGACCGGAAAACATCCACACCCCCATGGTTATAGAAGCGCCTGTCTTCAGACAAAATCACCAGATTCTGAAAAATATCAGGTATTGAATCCAGACAAAGACAGGTAAACTGCAAATCATCAGGGATCTGCACTTCATGATTCATATAATTGGATGCTTTTACTACTTCCCATAAATCCTCACAGGAAATATCCCGAATGCTAATACAGCGTTTTATCCAGAAAGAAAAATAAATGAGCATAAGCGGAACTAACAGGTATCCCAATTTGATTACTTTTCTACACGTCACGTTTATATAGAACATTTCTATTCCCGAATTTAAAACCGAAAACCCGCCCTTCTTTTATATTCATCTTTATTTGCAATAAATCAAAAGGGGGAGCTTTTCTGATCCATAGGAGATCCACAGGCTGAAATGGAAAATCTTTTGTCAAAGCCGATAATTTCCACACATCACAGGCAGCGTCTTCCCCGTTAATTGATAATATCTCTTCTCCCCATAGTTCAAAATTGTAAAGTACAGTATACCCTTTGGCCATATACAGTTTTTCAACATAATGCCCGTTGTTTTTTTTCAATATTGGGATTGCATATCTGCCATAAAAAGGAAATGCAACGGTATCGTAATCAATCCTGAAAAGGCGTTCCGTACCGTTAAACGTTTTAGAAATTGAATAATAATGGGCTGAATCACAAATCTCCACATTTTCGCCTACGGCAGTTATAAAGAATGACATCGGGATCTGTGTTTCCTTATTCATGTAGAGATCAACATTCAGAAGAGGGTTTATAGTGTGAATTTCCCGGTACCGGATTACAGGAATATTCCGGATCAGAGTATCGCTGATTATAATTGTCATTTTTTGATTACGGCCGGATAAGGAAAAATCCCATATTTGACTATTATCATCCGATTTACATATAATTTGCATTAAGGACAGACTTATCAGAAAGAATGCAAAGAATTTTTTTTTCATAGATTACCCTTACATCAGTAAATATGTTATTTGAGAGTTCTTAAACCGTCTTCATCAGCAACACCTTCTAAAACAAAACAGTACCCTGACATATTTCAGCAGGCGGGAGAACCTTCCGGCTCTCCCGCCGCACCCCCATATTTCAGTCACAAAACCACTGAATAAAAGCAGTTCCGGCTTTGAGATGCCAGTTCACATCAAATATTACACCACTCCACAACATATTCAGTCCAAGAATGCAACCAAAATTCCAATACCCTCCTGAATATGTCAGCAGATCTTCTTGTGAGAGTTCTTCCATTGTTACACCTTCTTTCTTTCTTCCGGAAACCATTTTTATTCCTCGTTCACTGATTGTGTACCACATATTATAACGCAATACTTCCGGATCAGACAGTTACTGCGGGAAAGTAGAAACAAACTGTCGCCGATTGATCAGTCACAATAACGGTAAACCAATGCAGTACTGAGATTCATGACCATACCGGAACCGTCAATAATTCCGAAAATCAGACCTGCAAGGCCAATGATACAAGCCAGATATGCTCCGGGCGGATAGCCACCGGAGTACTCCATCATCTCCTCATGCGTGAGTTCATTCATGTCAGACCCCCTTTTTATGATTTTTACGATTTGTATCCGGGCTCCAATCAATTATGTCCCGGATCTGTACCTCACCGCGCAGTGATTTTAAAAGTTCATGATTATCATTATAAATGAATGTTGAAGGTAGCGGAGGATCACTGAATAAACGAAAACATACATTGATATCCAGCATACCTATTATGAAGCGTTGGTCACATTGTAATGAATCCCAGTTCTTATAATAAACCGATTGAAAGAGATTCCTGTCCGTTGTAAATAAACCATATTGAAAATCCGGCAGCAGTGCCGTGTTTTTATTCAGTTGTGAAAGATAACTCATGCAGAATGAGCAGCGGGTTGAAAACAAAACAATCATCTTCATTTTCCCCGGTTCAGGTTCAAAACCTGCCGGTCCGTGAATTCCTGTGAATGTAAAGGATTCCAGGTTTTTCTCAGGACTGTTAACCTGAAAAATTATCCAGATAATAAAAATGCAAAATCCGGTCGGGAGCAATAACACAAAGGATAAAAGCGTTTTATTTCTTTTGTTAAAGTACGTATATCTCATAAAAAACTCCCAGTCCCCACAAACAGATAATGCTGAAAACCCTTGCTGAAAAAAAAGGAATCAACAGTTTCCCGGGACTATATTGGCTGACTTTACTTAAAACAAAGATTGTCAGTCCGATCCACAGAATTTCAAAAAGATTCATCTGATTTAACAAACGATGAAACACCGGATTCACATTAAAACGCAGGACTGACAAAAGAGAAAGGGGCATATAAAAACCTTGCGCAAAATTTTGATCAGCAGAACCATTACCGGAAACAGCAGTCATCTGAACAATATCTCTGATAATAAATACACTAAAAATCAGACTTGAGACCCATAATAATGTATTAAAAGAAATGTAACGGTTGCTTAGCAGTAAGAAGAGATGGACGATAAGCGTCATTACAGAGATACGGAAGAAAATCAATGCAGGTAATAAAAAATATACTTTAAATGTCACTTCCTGAAGAATTGCAAGGTACAAATCTATCTGAACCGGTGAGAACTGATTCCCAAGAGTCTGTTCCAGGTTTTCATAAGACATGTTATAGGTTTGGTTAAACCAAATAAGGAATATTTGAATAAAACTCCATAACAGAATAAACCAGCCCCAATGACAGGATTTTAAACTTTCAAATAATCTTTTCATGATTGAAGCATTCATCTTCATCCTGCAGATACCGTATTCATATCAATAATAAATTCAGCCTGATTACAGATTTGGGGATCATGGCTGATAACCAATACTGCATGATTATTGGCGTATGATTTTAACCACATAAGAACCCAGTTTTTCGTCATTTGATCCAAAGAATTAAAACATTCATCAAGAATTAGAATCTCCGGTTCATTCAGAACAGCTCTTAAAAGGCCTACGATCTGTTTTTCTCCGCCTGAGAGTTTACGTGTACCATCTCCCAATACAGTCATGATACCCAGGTCAAATTTTTGAAAGAACCACTGAAAATCCCGCTGTATTTCTTTCAGCCAAAGGTAATTATCCGTATGTCTCCCAAAAAAGATATTCTCCCCCAGTGTAAGATTAAAAATTTTAACATCCTGAGTTACAATGCCAAAGCAACGGCGGTAATTGGAGATCCCTGTATGAATAACAGAAATATCATTCCAGAGAATATCACCTTCAGAAAAACGGTATTGCCTTAGAATTGCATGCATAAGTGTACTCTTCCCGCTTCCGTTGTCACCGGTTATAACGGTTATCCGGCCCTTGGGAACACTAATATTCAGTTTTTCAAATAATGGGGAATATTTCGGCCACTGAAACGTGCAGTTTCTCAGGGTTAGAATCAAATCACTGCCTTTTTTCAGATTATTATCCGTTTCTTTTTCAACCGGATGTACAAGAAAATCTCTGAGTCTGTTTATTGCTTCACGGGCTTCAGACGCTTTCAAAGCGTTTTCCAAAAGTCTGAAGACCGGTTGTATCAGATTTGCTGATAATATATAAGCCGCAAGCCAGTTGCCAAACGTGAGTTTTAAAGAAATGATTTGTTGTACACCCAAAAATATAAACAGTACCATAAACAGGGTCAGACTTAATTCCGCAACAAGAACAAAACGGTTTTGAAAGAGTCCGGTTTTTTTCCAGTGGTTTAAATAATCCTCATATTTTTTCCTGTTTAATCTGCTGAAGTATTCATCGGCACAAAATGCACTGATCTCATCCATACCTTCCATAGTTTCAATCAGTCCCTGACTGAAATGTGCTCCTTTATGTAGCATGGTATTCTGCAGTTTCCGGAGACCGGGATAAATAAGAACAAATAATCCCGTAAGGAAGAGAACAAAAATTGCGGATATGGATGAAAGAAGCGGAGAAAAATACGTCATTAAGCAAAGACTTCCAGCCAGAATAAAGAGATCCGTCAGTCCTGTAAGTAATGTGAACTGATAAAAATTCTGAACACGGAAAAGATCAAGAAAACGGGTTGTCATATCTCCCGTATTGAAACGGGATATAATCGTATAGGACAGACGGATAAAATGAGTCATACTTTCCGTAAAAATATCATAAAACAGAACTCTGCCGTGTTTATAAAAGAGATAATTTCTCACATAACCGGCCAGGCTTTTCAGAGTAAGAAAAAAACCAAGAAAAATCAAACTGACCACCAGGAGTTTCCCGTTCTGATCAGGAATTATTTTTTCCGTAAGATTCTTAATTAGAAAAGCGGTAAAAAAACCGGAAAAAATTGTGATAAGACTACAAAAAAGGATTTGAACCATAAAATCCCAATATTTCCGGATATGATTTATCAGCCAGAGCCAGTCCGAACAATAGTCGGGATCCTGAAACGGATAGACTTTTTTCAGAATTAACAGAACCCTGCTCTGCCAGTATTGATCAAGACTTTCCTTGTTAAGCCAATACAGGCCTTTAGCCGGATCCCCGATAAGAAATTTCTCTTTATTAATTGCATATAAGACCACAAAATGATCAAGGTTTTCATGAGTTAAAAAATGGAGTATTGCCGGATACTCCTTCCCGGGATACTGATCTTTATCATATTTATAAGCAGAGCCCTGAAGTCCGAGCAATTCAGCTGTTGTTTTTAAATCATATAATCGGGAACCTTTGTGATCCGTATGACACATCATACGGATTTTATCAAGATAGGTCCGTCCTCCATAAAACCTCAAAATGCTTAACAGGCAGGCAGGTCCGCAATCGGTTATCTGAGCCTGCCTCACCACAGGATATTTGAAAAAGTTAATAATCATTTCACTATACTTATTTATTCCTAACAATTCTATTCTATTTATAATATTAAATCAACGCTACAAAATTACTACAGATTCTCAACAAAACAAAAAACCCGGCCATTTGACCGGGTTTAAGACAGGTATTTATTAAATCCTTATCAGAAATACCAGTTATTCACAAACCGGAAACCAAATCCCCGGATATTATTTGTAAAACCGGCACTGCCGAGTGTGTAGGTATAAACGGCCATATCCCAGATCCGTGTATGAAAACCGAAACCTGTTTTCAGGTAGCCGTTACCGTTGGTAAAACCCGTTCCCATATTCAGCATAAGCCATTTCAGAGGAAACACATGTAAATCCATATAGGTACGGGGGCTGTCTTCTTTTCCCAGGCCTTCATTCAAAAACGCTGTGAGGCCTGTCTGCACCATAATCTGGGGAATGGGCTGCCATGTAAGATCAAATTTCATTCTTGAGGAAAGGTTTTCCGTCATAACGAAATTTGAATCCAGGGTTCTGTGTTCTGCATTCAGGAGGGAATCAATATTGACATCATCGGAAAATGTTCCGACAGGATCCATTATTCTTCCGTCCCATATATATTCCCGGCTCATCATATTAGAACTGCTGACCGTTGCGCCGAGATCCAGGAAGGAAAGCTGAACATCCACCCTGTTAGCCACAAGGGGAATAGGAATAAAATCTTTCAACCTGAATCCGAGTCCAAAATCCACACCGATACCTATATCCGGAACTTCGATGTCCTGATCAGGGTTCACATAGTTATAGACGGCACGGCCGGATGAAAAAACGGATACTTCATCCACTCCCAGAACAACATCTTCTGCATTAGCCATACTGAAACCACCCATATAAGCATTTATGGCCAGTCCGATCCGGAGATCACCGATATCCCTTACAACAGGAATATACTGGCTTATATTATGTCCCATTCCTAGGGATGATTTCACATAAGCATAAACTTCCGCATCTGTTTCCATACCGGTTATTGGATTACCGAAACTGAGTCCGGGAGTTTCATTACCCAAAAAGGGTACCGCAAGAATCTCACCGGGAAGTTTTCCGGATGCCCCTACATGAACACCTGTATTCAGGAATACCGGTCCAACCCTTAAGGCAAAAAGAGCCGGGATGGATACCTGTGAATAGAGCGGAAGTCCGTTGTCTTTAAACAAACCGGCGAAATATTCTCGGTCAGAAAATGTCAGTTGATCCCTGGAAACGAAATCATTATAGTTCTCAAGGGTCAGAGCACCGTTGGAAAGCTGGAAATCCATATTGACCATAGGGGCTATCAGTGACAGGGATACAACTGATTCATGATCAATACCCAAATTAGCAGGATTGTTCTGAAGACTCAAAGGCCTGCGAAGCATCCGTTTATAAACAATGTCCGTAAAAGAACCGGTGAAAGGATCCGTTTTAGGCCTGACAATATCCGGTACGGATGCCATGGTTGTTGTTTCAGGTTCACTGTCCCAAACCTGTACCTCCACCGTTTCCACTTTCGTTTCAGTGGTGTCAGCATCTTCTTTATCGAGGAAATTCTGATCGGACATATCATAGACTTCTTCCTGCTCATAGTCTTCCATTTCTTTATCCAGTTCCTCGAACGCTTTATCCGCAGATTCCCTGACGGCATCCAGGTCATTCTCTTCAGCCTCAATTACATCCTGGGCCATCAGAATCCCGCTTCCGAGAAAAAGAACCGTTAACAAAATCATGAAGCCCTTCTTCATTATCCCTGTGAAATATTCTGTTAAATCGGAACTTGTTACACAGGGCTCAATCTCATTCTTAATCTTATTCTTAATCTTATTCTCAATCTTATTTTTATTCTTCATCTTAATTATCCTCCTCATCTTCGGCACCAATCAGGGCTTTGAATGTCCCGTACAGATAAACAACCAGTGAATCTGTTGAGAGAAGCCGTGATGTGGATCCGTCTTCTGGTCCTTTTAGGCGGACATCTGTTTTCATATAACCGCCATTTTTTATCAAATCAATTACGTTTTCTTCAATTGTCAGAACCTGAAGAGATGTATCGGCAGCATCGATATCCAGATAAGCAATCTGAAGAACTTCCGGATGATTGGGTATTTTCAAGTAATTGGAATCCGGACTGCCCAGAACGGTTACCTCTGCGCCAAATTTAAAAAAGTTATTCACGCGGGCATTCAATACCGCTTCTTTAAATTCTGCAGGAATATCCGTTTCTTCCAATTCTTCAATATCAAGATCAACAAAAACAGAATCACCGATCTCAAAGGCGATGGGGGCGGACAGATAAAGCTGCCCTTTTACAAGATCTGTCTGCCGAACGGTTCCTTCACCCACAACACGGGCCTGGCCGGAAGCAGTAATCTTATTGGGGAAAATATTTATCAGGTCTTTAGCATCCGGTATGTCAACCAGAGGATTGTCGGTAATATTCTGGTTCACAGATACCTCAACAAAATCACCTTCATCATTTTCCGAGCGGATTGTGAGATCCAGATAAACCGGAACTTCAATATCCGAATCGAAGGCAACCTGAAGGCTGACATCGGCAAAATCAACATTTTTCAGTTCTTCCGGCAGAGCCGTGATGGATTGTTCGATTGGACTGATATCAACCGTGACCGTATCAATATATCCTGTCACTTCAGTAAAGGTCATATCTTTCAACTCCACATCCACACCGATTTCCTGATTCAGTGACAGTGTCATGATCTGATCATCCGGTAAACTGATGGTTGAACGGTAGGCGATTTCCTGATCAACGTCCGGACCTGTATAACTCAGATCCAGAACATATCCGTCAAGGGGAATTTCAAAAATCTGCGGATTCGAATCCTCTGTTAAATGGATAACTTCCCTGAAAGGAACACCCTCTATCAGAAGTTCAGGCAAGCGGAAGATCACATCTGCAATAACACCGATATTATTTGTGAATACAAGATTCAGGGTTCCTTTTTCAAGAACAGCCCTATCCAGTTTATTGGCATCATCAAGCGTTATAACACTGTCCGTTACCATTGCTTCCTGGGAGAATTTTCCTGTTACTTCGTTAAATTTTAACTCGGTAACATTAATTTTTACAAGAATGGAATCTTTGACATTATAGGAACCCAGTTGATCCTGGGGTGTGGTGACCTGAGACTGATAGGTAATATATTGCTCAAGATCAGAACCAATAACTCTTGATTGGGGTTCAAGCGTATGGTTTGCTAAGGGAATAACAATGGTCGTTATCCCCGGACCTAAATCACTCGTTTCCTGTATTGGAACACCTGAGGCATCAAAAAAGTCAGGCATATCCAGTACCAGCCGGGGAAGGGCAGCATCCGTAATATTTATCCGGTTATCCACTTCGATCGTAATGGACCCCTGTGAAATGTATGCCTCAAGGATTTCAGAATCGGAAGAAACATCAATTTCACCAGCCTCAGTAATATCCTGTGGTTCAATAATGCCTGTAATACGTTTGAATGTTATATCATCATCAACATTTTTCCCAAAGATCTTCATATCAACCAGAAAATCATCTGTCTGAGAAAGCTGCACTTTATTGGGTGATGTGTCTGCTGTTCTGATTTCATAAGAATAATAAACTTTCTGTTCAGACAAGTCCATGACAAGTGCCATATCATTAATGTCGTATTCAACATTAGTATTCTGATTACTGGGAACATTAATGGTCTGGTTAAAGGGTTGAACACCGGACTGAGCCAGATCCGTATCAAGAGACGTAACCTGAAGATCAATGACAGCATCTACGGGGAGGTCATTCTGTATTGTTATTCCCAGATTGCCTTCTTCAATAACAGCTCTCTGTACCTTATTTTCTTCCTCAGTAGATAATTCTATAGAACTGGTTGTATCAATGACCTGTTCAGGAACAACAGCCAAAGCATCTGAGACAACAAGATTTCTTGCCTGAGTTTCAACAACAAAGTAAGAATTCCTCACATTATCATCCACTGTACCGGAGGCATCACCGCTGCCTGCCATCTTTCCAGTTATACGCACGGTAATCAAACCCGGCAGTGTTTCACCGGCAAGATCTATCAAACGGCTGCTGGAAGCTCCGGGATTAATCCCTTCATCCCAGGTTGCAGATAATCCGCTTCCTATGGGCGTGAGATCTCTTTTCAAAAGGTCCACCTGAACGGGAAAGCCCAGTTCAATCGCTAAATCATTAACTATTTTAACTTCCAGTTCTCCGCTGATAAACGTAGCATTGGAAAAATCTGTAAACTCAATATCACGATCAACAGGATCAAAATCAGTACCCTGAGGAATGGTGTACGGTTGCCCATTATCCGGCAAGGCGGAATAAACATCCGTCATGGTAATTTGTGGAGTCGTTGTAGGATCCGTATTCTCCAGAGAAATTTCTCCCAATTCCGACACGGTACTATTTGATATCGGGCTGACACCCACCGTATTAAATTCTGATGAAAAATTTTTCTCGCTTCCTTCAACTTTAACATCATCCACGCTTTGAGAAATGGTCTGGGGACTAATAGCATCGAGCTTTAACTGATCACCAACGGATTGTTCTTCAATATCTACTGTGTCTTTAAATACATATTGAAAACCATCTCCGCCAACAACGGATTCTTTATAAATCAAGGAATCCTCGGGAATAATATCTTCGGCTTTAACAACAACTTTTGTTATGGGAGCATCAATCGCGACCTCCCATTTGGGGAGCTTGGGATTGGTGTTCACTTCCATACAGCCATAGAGCAACATAAATGCCGTAATAAGCGCTGATATTTTTAATAATTTCATGAAACCTCCGGTTTTGTATCATTTCAAATCAAACTTACACGTTTTTCTGATATGAAAATGTGATGTGTGTTAAGTGTCAATTATTCTGTTTCGTTACAAAAAACACGATAAAATATAAAACAATACAGTTCTTTATCAATTCATTTTATTTAATAAAAAAAGGGCAGTTATAAAACTGCCCTAATATTTGAAACATTTATTCAATGACAGGAATCATTAAAAAAACTGAGACAGGTTGTAGCGGAGAATGATCCCGATTGTAATAATACTGACCATGGTTGCCAGTTTGATGGCAATATCCAAAGACGGACCACTGGTATCTTTCAGGGGATCACCTACCGTATCACCGGTAACGGCGGCATGGTAGCTTTCCATGACGGTTCTGAATTTTGTATTTGTATCCCGCATCGTCAGAAGCAGGGACTGGTCGTCATGCGTGAGTTTCAGAAATTCCCTGAACATGAATTTATCGTCCCGGTTCAGTTTTTCCCAGAGTTCATGAAGGGCTTCATCGCTGCAGGGTTTTACTTTCCGTGAATCATAACACTCAATCAACGGTGTAAGATCTTTTTCCTTCTTTATGTATTCATCCTGAACATACTCAATGATGTGTCCCATATAATCTGAGACCTCTTCATCGATGGAAAAAGCAAGAGGATTCAAATTAACCAGTTCATAGAGGAAGCGGTTTGTTTCATGTGTCAGATAGAACGGCCAGAGTCCGTTCCTTGAAATTGCTTTTATTCCATCCTCGATCTGGAATCTGAGTTCGGATTTGGACCGTTCAATATATTTTTTTGCATTATCCCATGCACCACCGGCATTGGCCATAAAGATTGCCAGTATAATTCCCACAAGGAGGTTGCCAAGCAGGAGTCCGATCATGGCAATGGGACCCAGAACAAGTCCGGTCAGAATGGGCGTAAGGATGACAATCATAGCGGGGGAAACCATTTTTTTCTGGGCAGCTAAGGTGGAAATCCGCACACAACTGCTGTAATCGGGTGTTGTTTCTCCCGTCATCACACCTTTGATTTCATGGAACTGGCGGCGTACTTCATCGATCATTTCACCGGCGGCCCGGGAGACGGCGTCAATTGTTTTACTGATAAAAGATGTACAGAGAATTCCGCCGATAAAGAGTCCGATAATAAAGCGGATATCCATAATTGAACCACCCAGATAATCCAGAATCTGGAGTACATTGGCATCTTTGATATGAATTTGCATATTATCAAGGATTATCAGATCTACATTCATACCCATGAGGGCAGACCGGATTGTTTCAATGAAAGCGGCAATGAGAGTAATGGCGGTCAGGGCAGCGGCTCCCACACAGAGTCCTTTTCCACGGGCGGCGGTAGAATTTCCCAGTTCATCCAGTGCATCGGTCCGCTTCCGGGTCTGGCTGGGCATTTCAGCCATTTCGGCCAGACCGCCTGCATTATCGGCAATGGGGCCAAAACCATCTGTTGCCAGATTGATGCCAAGTGTCGACAACATACCCACGGAAGCAAGCCCGATGGCAAAAAGTCCTGAAGAAAAATTTTGAAAACCCCCGCCGGTCCAAAACGCAATAAACATACCGATAATGATGAAAATAAATGTTGGTGCCGTGGATATGAAGCCCACGGACAGACCGGCGGTAATCACCGTTGCATGACCGGTCCGGGCCTGAGCCGCGATACCTTTTACCGGTGCAAACGCCGCATTCGTATAGTAGTCCGTGGAATAGCCAATGGCAACACCCACAATGAGTCCGGCTACAATGGGTATAAAAAGCTGTAAAAAATAACCGGGAAGCATGATTTTAATGAGAAGAGCACTGAGTGCAAGGGTTAAAATTGAAGAGAAATTAATGCCTCTGTTTATGGCATTCAGTAGTCCGATTTGTTCTGTTTCTTCTTTGGTGCGAACCATATAAATGCCCAGAATCGAAGCAAGGGTTCCGATGGCAGCAATAATCATGGGCAGTGTAACGGCCTTATAGAGATATTCCGTTCCGGCAAATGCACTTACGGCCAGAGCGGCAGCTCCCAGTGTTGAACCCACATAGGATTCATAAAGGTCCGCTCCCATACCAGCCACATCGCCTACATTATCGCCTACATTATCAGCAATAACAGCGGGATTTCTTGGATCATCTTCCGGAATACCCGCTTCCACTTTACCCACAAGATCTGCCCCCATATCAGCGGCTTTTGTAAAAATACCCCCGCCAACACGAGCGAAAAGTGCCTGAGCAGAAGCACCGAATCCAAAACTTAGCATGGTAGTAGTAATAATCTGAAGTTTTTCAACAGGATTCGGAATATTCACCGCCCAATCCAGAATCACAAACCAGACAATAATATCCAGAAGTCCTAAACCTACAACAACCAACCCAAGAACCGACCCGCCGCGGAATGAAATCTTCAGTGCTTCATTCAGGGATGTACCGGCCGCGTGGGCTGTACGGCTTGAAGTTTTGGTTGATGTCATCATACCGATAAACCCGCTGAGTCCGGAAAAGAAGGCACCCGTTAAAAAGGCAAAAGGCACAAACCCGGATAAGGCACCAATCCCGAAAGAAAAGATCAATAGAAGAACAAATGCCCCCAAAAAGAAAATTCCGGAGGTTTTATATTGTTGCTTCAAATATGCAATGGCACCTTCCCGGATATAACCGGCAATGGTTTGTATCCTTTCATGTCCCGGATTCTGACGGGATATCCATTGATGCATTATAAGGGCTACGATGAGAGCTGCAAGAGATCCCAACGGAACAATAATAAGCGCAAACATATAGGGCATGGGAGACTCCTTGTTTTTAGACGCTGATTTTAAAGATTCCGGGGATTAATCTCAAGTATAATAGCTCATGAAAAGAGTTATTGAAAAGTTAGATAGGCCACAATAGGGAAATGATCAGCAATACCCCCGTATACCCGTCTGTTCAGAATATAGGGTTCGGGAAAACCAAATTCATCACTCATGTCAGAAGGCCTCAAAACTTTACCTGAAGAAGGAGTTGTAAAGGGATTCCCGATAAAGAATTCACCATTAACCAAAAAATGATCAAGCTGATCCCTTATACCCCGGTAAACATAAGTCCACCCGTCTTTTTCAGGTATCAGGGAATAATAAAAGACATTCAGGATCTGCATAGCTTCCTCATTGGGTCCGGCATTGAAATCTCCCATTATGAGACATTTTGCACCCGGAAATTCATTGTGTAATACGGTTATAAGCTGTCTGGCACAGGCCAGTCTGTCAATTTCCGCATCCCGTGAACCGCCTCTTTTCGACGGGAAATGTACAACAGTCACGACAAAGGATTCTCCCGAACTAAACGCAAATTTACTTATCAGAAAATCACGGGTTACAGAGCCTGAAGGGAGTGCCGGTTCGTACTGTTTAATGCTAAGGGTGTCAAGGAGATCTTTCCTGAATAGAAAAGCCGTATCAATCCCCCGCCTGTCCATGCTTTCCCGATGGATAATTCCCCACAAATCACTGTTTTTAAAAGTTGCTGTCAAATCTTCCAGAACCTGTCTGTTCTCAACCTCGGCTAATCCTATCAGGATCGGCTTTTCACGTCGGATAATCCGGGAAAGCTGTTCAAGTTTATACCGGTAAACACGGTCATTCCATCGCAGAAAACTGCCGGGACTGAATTCATCATCCGCTTTAAGCGGGTTAATCTCCGTATCAAATAGATTTTCCACATTCCAAAACATGACAGTATGGCACTGCTCACGGGATCCGCACCCTCCCAAATATAATATTGTCAGTATAAGTAAAATTATATTACACTTATTAAATTAAATGTTTTTGAAAAATTATGCAATGATATTTTTTAATTCATCGATTTGGTGTATCAAAAAATCCGGTTTGGCGTTCATTAGGGCTTCCGCGGAGGAATAGCCATATAGAACGGCAACAGACATGGCGTCTGCCTGTTTAGCCGTTTTCACATCCACGGGACTGTCACCCACATGGCAAAGAGTGAGTCCGGTTCCGTATTTTGAGCGGGCATATTCCATAACAGAGGGATGGGGTTTCCGTTCGGGAAGGGTATCACCTCCGATTATGAGATCAAAATATTCATCCAGGCCGTAATGTATCAGCATTTTTCGGGTTATGGATTCGGCTTTGTTCGTTATTAAAAGCTGTGTTTTATGGGAGTAATGCTTCAGAATATCTTTAACTCCGGGATATAACCTGCTTTTTTCAGTACAATGTTCGCTATATAAAATTTTGTATTGTCTTAAAACTGGATCATAAAACTGGTCAAAAAGATCTATGATTCTATTCTCATTCAGAGATGCTTTTAAAGCCCGCTCCACCATCAAAGGTATTCCATCACCAACAAACGATTTCATTTGTTCATCCGTTACAGGGGGAAGTTTATTTTTCTGAAAGGTGAGATTAATGGCTGTGGTTATGTCGGGAATTGAATCAACCAGGGTTCCGTCAAAATCGTAGCTGATGATATCAATTTTTTTCACGTTCGGCCTTTTCTTTTTGTCTGCATTCATAGCAGATGCCATAAATTTGCATAACATGGGACATTGGCTGAAACCTGAAATTCTGGCAGATCGTGTTCTGCCGGAGTTCGATAATGTGATCATTGAATTCAATGACTGTGCCGCAACGGAGACATTTCATATGATCGTGGTGAGGCTGGCCCAATTTAAATTCATACACAGAACGGCCTTCACCAAAATCCATTTTGCTTACAAAACGTTTACTGACAAGCATATCAAGAGTTCTGTAGATTGTTGCACGGCTGACGCCGGCTTTTTTCTTTTTCAGGATTTTATAAAGTTCGTCAACATCAATATGATCTTTGTATTCATAGATTATTTCAATAATAGTGCGTCTTTGCCGGGTTATTTTTGTGTGTTCTTTTTGTAATCTTTCAATTATCTCATTCAGCACGTCAGGATTCATTTTCCCCTCCTTTAAGCCATTGGGCCAGGTCTGCTATCAATCAATTTACCGGATGTAAAAACTTTGAAGCAATGGTTTTTACAACCCCTCCCTGAAAAGCAATTTTAAAAGCGGGTTGACTGCTTTTAACAGAAGCAAGGACCTTACCTTTTCCAAAGACTTTATGCATAACCGTATCACCGATACGGATGGAATGCTTCTCAGGAGCAGCCGTGAAAGAAGATCCTGGTTTTTCACCTGCCGGGCTTTTTTGTTTCGTCGGAATATCCTTTGTTTTTCTATAATTTGAGGACCGCGAATATCGATCGAAATCGTCTTCGCTCAATCCGAAAAGAAGATCTTTCGAAATAATTCTCCGTGATTTCCCTTTTTTTTCCAGACAGTCTTCGGGAATTTCATCAAGGAAGGGACTGGGAATGGACATAACCCACTGGCCAAAGCGCATTCTGCTCCGGGCACAGGTAAGATAGCATTTTTCCATTGTCCGGGTCAGCCCTACATAAAAAAGACGCCGTTCTTCCTCAAATTCATCATCGTTTTCCCGGGATCGTTCCAAAGGGAACAGGCCATCTTCCAGTCCGGCAATAAAAACCGTTGGAAACTCAAGTCCCTTAGCACTGTGAAGGGTCATGAGAACCACGGCATTCGCCGCATCCTCCCACTGATCCACTTCAGTCATGAGTGAGATATCCTGAAGAAAATCTTCAAGGGAAGCCCCTTCATTCATAAACTCAAACTGACCGGCGCTGTTCACAAATTCCTCAATGTTTGCCAGTCTGTCTTTATATTCATCATTTTTTTCATCGGTTTCATACTGTGCTTTATAACCCGATCTTTCCAGTACTTCCTGCATACCTTCCGTAAGTGTAAGGGTTGTGAGCCGTTTCTGCAGTTCGGACATCAGTGTAAGAAATTTATCCACCCGTTTTGCGGAACCGCTATTAAGTCCTGCATCCTCCGGATACTGGAGTGATTCCCAGAGTGTTCTGTGGGTTTCAACGGCAAAATTATCCAACCTTTCCATGCTGGTCTTACCAATTCCCCGTGATGGTTCATTGATAATTCTTTTCAGGCTTACGGCATCACTGGGATTGACCAGTGTTTTCAGGTATGCCATAATATCACGGATCTCTTTACGCTCGTAGAAACGGGTCCCTCCAACAATGATATATCGGATCTGACGATTCAGAAGAGCTTCTTCCAAAAGGCGTGACTGGGCATTGGTACGGTATAAAATTGCATGATCCCGGTTTTTTTTCCCTCTTCCCAGCTCTTCATAAATGGTATTTGCAATATAATCCGCTTCACCCCGGTCATTTTCCGCTTCATAAAAAATTAATTTTTCTCCCTCTCCCGATTCGGTCCATAAGACTTTTTCTTTCCTGTGACGATTGTTGGACACAACCGATGAGGCCGCTTTTAAAATGAGACCGGTTGAACGGTAATTCTGTTCAAGTTTAATAACTTTGGGATTTGGGAAGGCAGATTCAAAATCAAGAATATTCCGGATATCGGCACCGCGCCATCCATAGATGGACTGATCATCATCACCCACAGCACAAATATTGTTATGGATTCCCGTAACCGCTTTTAAAAAGAGGAACTGTACATGATTGGTATCCTGATATTCATCCACTAGCACATAATCCCAGCGGTATTGGGTGAGTTTTAAAACCTCGGGGAATTTTTCAAAGATCATGACCGGTAAAATGAGAAGATCATCAAAATCCATGGCATTATTTGTCCGGAGCCTGTTTTGATAAGCTGCATATATCCTTGCTTTTTTTTCACCCAGGAAATCCGATCCGGCCAGTTCCGCCGCTTTATCCGGAAGGATCATCTGCTGTTTACAATCACTGATGTAGTATTTGAGTCCATTGGGTGTAAGTGAGACCGCATTCATCCCAAGATCCTGCATCACGTCACGAATCACATGAACAGAATCCGCCGTATCATATATTGTAAAGTCACGGGTATAACCGATACGGTGAGCCTCTTTTCTTAAAAAACGGGCATTGATACTGTGAAACGTTCCCATGGATACCCGGGCCGCTTCCGGTCCCAGCATCTGAACCAGTCTTTCCCGCATTTCACCTGCGGCTTTATTGGTGAATGTAACGGCCAGAATTCTTTCCGGAACGGTCTTTTTTTGCTCCAGCAGATAGGCAATCTTACGTACCAGAACCCGTGTTTTTCCGCTTCCTGCACCGGCAAAGATAAGGATAGGACCTTCCGTGGTCAACACAGCTTCAAGCTGATGGTTATTCAGGTTTTTTAGAAGTTCCGACATATTATGGAGTCTGGCTTTGTTTGAGTTTTTGCTGACGGTATACTTCCCAGCGGACTTGCTGAAAATCCTGTTTTGCTTTCAGGTGTTCATGGTGAGTCTTAGAGAAAACATGGGAACCGTCACCCCGGGCCACAAAATAGAGATAATCAGTCGTGTCGGGCTTTAAAGCTGCAAGAATCGCATCTTTTCCGGGACTGTTAATGGGACCCGGAGGCAGACCCCGGTACTTATATGTATTGTAGGGAGAATCAATGTCAAGGTGTCTTGCTCTCAAACGGATTTTCGGACCGGGAATAAGATACTGAATTGTCGGATCTGCCTGAAGCCGCATATTCCGTTTCAGCCGATTCTGATAGACGGATGAAATTAACGGCATTTCTTCATGAATAATTGCTTCCCCCTGTATGATGGATGCCAGTGTGATTACGGTATGGACCGTAAAACCTTTCTCATGAATTTCATCCTGAACGTCCTGATTGACCACATAAAGAAACTGGCGGATCAACCGGCTTATAATTTCACGGGGATCTGCATTCTCATAGAAATCATAGGTATCGGGAAACAGATACCCTTCTAATGAAATAGTCTGAAAGGGAAGATTAAAGAGGTGGACACTGTCTTTGTAGGCTAAAAATTCCTGAACATCAAAACCGAAACGCCGGCTGAAGATGCCTGCCGCTTCTTCAAATTCAAGTCCTTCGGGAATGGTAACCCGAACCTGCATCGGCGGAGCCGCCGATAACAGATTTATCAGCTGCCTGTAACTTAAACCCCCGGGAATTTCAAAGGTCCCCGCCTGAAGCCGTTCTACTTTTTTCATAAACCGGGCAGACCAATAAAAACGTTTATGAGAATCAATCAATCCCTGCGTTTTCAGGGTATCGGCAATTCGGATAAAAGGCATTCCTCTCGGAATTTGTATCAGGGCGATTTCTGATGGTTCCAACCGGTTTGCTGAAGAAGCAGGAATTATCAGATAAATTGACAGTGAAAGAATTGCAGCCGGAAGAACAACAGCAAGAATGGTGATAAATAATTTCCGTATGTTGGAAAATTCACGGCGTAAGGGCCAGTTCATTGAAAGTTTTCCCCATAATTTCCAATCAATATCTGTAATGATCCGGTTTGTACGGACCGTCAGGGGGGGTGCTAATATACTCCGCCTGTTTTTTCGTGAGCTTCGTCAGCTTAACGCCTAATTTGTTCAGGTGCAGCCGGGCAACTTTTTCATCCAGAATTTTTGGAAGGCGATAGACAGCTTTTTCATGATCTTTTTTCCACAGTTCAATCTGGGCTAAAACCTGATTACTGAAAGAATTACTCATGACAAAAGAGGGATGCCCGGTGGCATTTCCAAGATTGACAAGCCGGCCTTCGGAGAGCAGAATGATGGAGTGACCGTCGGGAAAACGGATCTGATCAACCTGCGGTTTAACATGGATCTTCTCAACTCCGGGAATTTCATAAAGGGCATCAACCTGAATTTCATTATCAAAATGTCCGATATTGCAGACAATGGCCATGTCTTTCATTGCCTGCATATGTCCGGTCGTTATCACATCACAGTTTCCAGTAGCCGTTACAAAAATATCGGGGTTATCTTCCCGGATCACATCGTCAACCGGTTTAACTTCAAATCCTTCCATGGCAGCCTGAAGGGCGCAAATGGGATCAATTTCAGAAATGATCACCCGGGCGCCGAATCCTTTCATGGACTGGGCACAGCCCTTTCCCACATCCCCGTATCCGCATATCATGACCGTTTTGCCGGCAACCATAACATCCGTTCCCCGTTTGATACCGTCTGCCAGCGATTCCCGGCACCCGTACAGGTTGTCAAATTTGGATTTTGTTACCGAATCATTCACATTGATTGCCGGAAAAAGAAGCCTTCCCTCTTCCATAAACTGATAAAGCCGATGGACACCGGTAGTTGTCTCTTCACTTACTCCCCGGAGGGTTTTTCCTACCCGGTGCCAGCGAAGGGGATCATCCGGTAAATCATTCAAAATGAGTTTATGCATAATCCGCAATTCTTTATTGGTCGCTGTAATTTCCGGAAGTTTCCCTGTATTCTTATAGACTTCCTCAAGGCGGTATCCTTCATGGACAAACAGGGTTGCATCACCGCCGTCATCCACAATCAAATGAGGTCCTTCAGTTCCATGGAGTAATGCCATTTTTGTGCACCACCAATAGTCCTCAAGGGTTTCCCCTTTCCATGCAAAGACGGGAACACCGCTGTCTGCAACGGCCGCAGCGGCATGATCCTGCGTTGAAAAGATGTTACAGCTTGCCCAACGCACATCAGCACCTAATATTTTCAGCGTTTCAATCAGAACCGCAGTCTGCACCGTCATGTGAAGACTTCCGGTAATTCTGGCATTTTTCAGGGGTTTTTCATCTTTGAATTCTTCACGGATAGCCATAAGTCCCGGCATCTCTTTTTCTGCCAGTTCAATTTCCTTCCGTCCAAATTCAGCCAATGATATGTCAGCAACTTTATAATTCATAGTATTTCCAAATTATCACACTCTGTTAAAATCATCTTCATAGCGGATTATGTCATCTTCGCCAAAATAATCCCCAATCTGAACTTCCATAAAGACAGCATTATCCGTTCCTGTATTCTCAATGCGATGCCTGTTCCCAACCGGAATAAAGATATGATTCCCGGCTTTGTACGGTTTCCCTTCATCATTATTGACAATAATCACATTCCCCTGAACAATGATCCAGTGCTCACTGCGGTGTTTATGGGATTGAAGGGACAGGCGTTTTCCGGGGAGAACCGTGATCCGCTTTACTTTGTATTCCGGTTCATCGAGGAGAACTTCAAAAGTTCCCCAGGGACGTTCTTCTTTATAATTCATAATTGTTTTTCCTGTTCATTTTTATGGTCTGGATATATACCAGGATGTCATGGCAAAAACATTTACAATAGATAGAACAGCACTTGCCGTGCCGAGAACATCCGTTATTCGTTTAATAAAACGGGGCGGAATCATGATTGTATCACCGGGCCGGATATCGGGAAGAAGGTTTTTATCACCGGTTTCTATGTACCGCTCAATATCCACAACCACCAGAACATGGCTTTCATCTTCCATGAGTTCATTTCTCAGGAGGCGCACATTGGTCAGTTTGGCCATATTTGTCGGACCGCCGGCATAGGATATAATGGCAATAATATCACTGGTAAGGGGTACGTCATAAATTCCCGGTCTGACTACTTCACCCCAGATTTTCACGGGATACATGAGTTCTTCCTGTTGTTGGCGTCCCAGACTGTAACCGGTTATAGAACCGGTCCCCATCGTCTGGGAATACAGGGTTTCCGACAGGAGCGTCATGATAAAAACCATGAGAATAATATGTCTTTTCATATTCAATCCTTAACTTGAAAGGTTATCCACCTGCTTTCACTGCCTTCTATTTCAAAACCATCCGAATCCTGCAGGCCGATGGCATCAATTTTCCACCGGTATGTATTCTGGGATGAAAGCACTGCTTCAGTGGCTTTACCGTCTGCATTGTATTTAATCGTCTGCCCCTGGCCGGTATAATCCATACGGGGAACTCCGTAAAACCAGATTACACTGCGCGTTGTCAAATTTTCAACGCGAATATAATAATAATTAATCCCAAATCGAAAGTCATTGGAATACTTCCAACTAAACGCCGGAATTTTATCAGCCGGTTCGGACAGATCAGGAAGACAATCCCCGGGACGGGGTGTGAGTGTATACCGTACTGTATCCGAGGGTTCACTTTTATTTTCCGAAATATCCAATGCGCGAATAAAGTAATAATACATTGTACCAAAACTCACATCCGTATCCACATATTCCGTATCGGAAAGAGTTGGATTCAGGGGATAGGAGTAGACTGTATCTTTGCGGACAAAATCCAGTTCACCCGTATCGCTTGTATCCGCGGCTCTGAATACAATATATCCGTCCATACCCGGATCCGGATTCCGGTACCATTCCATAAAGATACCTGTTACCTTATCGTCCGCATCAATCCCTTTTTCCACATACTCCCACGGCAGGGATTTGGGTACCATGACAGGTCTTAAGGGCGGATTAGGATCTTCAACGTCTTCACAGCCGAAAAAGGCAAACAGAAGAAGAAACACGGCAGACAGACAAAACACTCTTTTCATGGTTTCTTCCCGGGCATCAGGGTTAATGAGACTCTGTGACCTACATCCAGCGGATGGTCCTGAAAGGCATAATCCATGACGACATAATGGCGGCCGAACCGGAACCGGACACCGGCTCCCGCATTGAACCCCAGATCATCTTTCCCAAGACGGAAAGCTAATACATCCATTATTTTCCATTCCACGCCCCAGCGGAATGCAGGGTCATCTTCCAGAACATTCTGCATCATAATGAGAAGTCTGGAGCGTAGAAAGCTGACCGGCTGATCCAGTGCAGCACCCCACAAAACTGTCATCCAGGCCTGATCTACATGACCAGTTGTCCAGTAAATTCCTGTGGTATAAACATTCCTTGCCGTTGCGCCGAGAATAATATTTCCCAAATTGCGGATATAAAAAATTTCGTTGCCCGGAATAATAAACCTTAGTCCAGCATCAGCCCCTATACCCCGTGCCGATTCACCGTACATTGCTTTGTTCAACACTTTAACCGATATTCCCACAGGATTTTCAATATAAAATTCGTCATACTGCCATCCCAGATCGATGCGATGCCTTAAATGACGGGCCAGACTAATGGTAATCAGATCCTCCCGGCTTGAAAAAGTGGAATACATGCCCATATTGTTCCGGACAAAATCACGGCGTTCCAACGTGGTTAAGGAACTGAGGTCGGGATGCTCCTCAATATCATTCACACCCGTACGATTCCAGAGCACCCCCCAGTGCCATTTGCTGCCGTATGTGCTTTTAAAACCGGTGGCATATTGAAAACCAAGCCCGTACAGGGAATTATACTGGAGATAATATTCCGGCCTTTCAGCAAGGGCCAGTCCGGCAGGATTCATAAGAACGGACCGGAGTCCGGTCAGGTGGACCACCCCCACATTTCCCACACCGATAGCCGCAGCGGGATGTCCCGCATATATAAAGGCATCCCCGTATTTTCCTGCATGAAGAAATGATGCAAGTATGAAAAAAACAAGTGTGAATTTTTTTATCATTTCAGTTTCACCACCTTTCCCCGGGAGGAATAGGTCTCTGCAGTAATTTTACCGTAAATCCTGTAGAAATAAACCCCGTTCGCAACAAATTCCCCGTCCTGATCACGCCCGTACCAGGGGATTTCATGATAACCCACATCATTCATGGGAAGATCCGTTTCCGCATTGGTCCGGTCAATCCGCAGGATACGGCGTCCGGACACTGTGAATATCTCGATTATGACCTCATCGAACTGGGATGTAAGTTCATAGATAATATTTGTCCGGGCTCCGAAAGGATTGGGAAAAGCGCCGTAATCAATGATTCGGGCATTGGAGGTTGTGATCAGTTCATACTCCGGACTTTCAGCAATATTTCCAATACCGTCAGATGCACGGACTGACAAGATATGATTTTTCCCCAATGTAAATTCCGGGTTGAAATTCAGACCCAGACGGCGTCCTTCCTTATCATAGGTTACATTGATAAGTTCTGTATCCAGAGGTTCACCATCCAGGTAAACACCCCATGTGAGAGGGTCTGTGTGGACAAGAATATTATCTGTAATGAGGGCAGAAAACCTGGCGCCGTCAGAAACATAGGATCCGGAAAGGATCTTCCGGGAATTCACGGTTATTTCAACAGACGGGGGCTGGTTGTCCGACGGACGGATTAGCAGAATATATCCCGGCTCAAAACCCCGGTAGCCCGAGGGTGTGTTTACCAGTTTCATCAGTTTTTGATTGTCCGGGTTGAAAACAGCCGGTATAAAAGCCGTATCGGCAGAACCGGCAAGCAGGGTTACGGTATATTGAACATTATTCGAAAAACCATTCAGCAGAAGTGTGCTGAATGTATCCGGAAAAGCTCCGTATGCCGTCAGATCCAAAACTGTGTCAAGGGAGAATATTCCAGCAATGGTTTCAGCACTATTGTCTGCAACTATATCAATTTTTGAAAACAGTCCGTGACCCGTATCCAATCCGTCGGGATATCCTGAAATACCGGAACTTTTAACCTTTAGCCATGAGTTGTTCAGTGTTCCGGTCCAGGTGTTGTTGCTTGAATCTGTTTCCACATAATCCAGGGGATAAAGGGAGAGCTCCGGTGACGGGGTGCCGTATGGTAAAACAACAGAAGGATAGACATACTGAACACCCTTAATCAGGAACAGTGTATCCGTTACCACAGACATATCGTCCATCCGGCACGTTAGTTTTACACGGATCTGATCATTCACCGTTGAACCGGCAGAAATACGGAGTCCCTTCTCTGTAGCCTGAACATCATAAATCCTCAGATCAGCCCCGGGAAGGGGTTTCAATGTAAACCATTGAGATACGGTGCGATTGCCGCTTCCGTCAATTACAATTATCTGGAAGCGCCTGCCTGCAGTGTTATTCCAGAGAATGCCGCCTGACGTAAAGACATCACTATCAAAAGGGATGAGCTGTTCTGATGTATTGTCACTCCATTTTACAGAGACGGTATCCACACCCTGGGAGTCTTTGACCTTAACGTGAAAGGGACTATGGTCACCAACTTCCGGGATTCCGGCGGGAAAATAAGGTTCATAGATGAGAGAAGCCCCGAAGCTGAGGGGAGAATGACCGGCCCGGTACGTTCCTGCACTTTCATTCCAGAAAAAGACGGTCAGGTCACCCGTTTCTGCACTAATCGTATCCGGTATGGTCATATTAATCCGGGAATCTGTTCCCGGTTTATAAGGAACCCGTTGAATAACAGGCTGTTTTTTATCAAGGGAACCCCTGAAGGTTAAATCCAGTATGGCCGATTCTGCTGAATACCCGGGCATTGTAATCACAACCGGATCTCCGGGGGATGCATCCGGCGGCTGAACAGTTAAATTCCCTTTATTATAATCAAAAGGCAGAACCACGGATGGATCGCCCAGAATATTATACTGATAAAAGCCGGTTTTAGCATGGGTCTGCCAGCCTGTCGTTGTTGCATAGAGAAGTTTACCCAGTTGAACCGCTTTACCGAAACTCATGCCTTCCTGAAAAAAATACTGATAGATTGCCTGAAGCATGAGATAGTCATTCACAACCCATCCCAGACCGGAAGATCCTAAAAATGCCACCGATCCGCCGGGAAGACGTATGAGTCCTTCCCCAAGACCCCGTTCTGTTTCAAAAGCCGCCGTAAAGCAGGTAAAAGAGGTAATAATGCAGGGCTTTTCTTCATTTTCCAGTGTTTCCACATCATCAAGGGTAAAGAGACTCCGGTCCGCCCAGACCGCTCCGCCGCCGTGACCCCTGAAATTTACAATGGGTTTTCCCGCATTGATCATATCAGACAATGTGGCGGTTGTGCCGAAAAAGGGACCGGTTTCTGCACTGGGATTGATATAAAGCCGGTCTACCTGAACGCTGGCAGGAACATATTCGCTGATCGCTGTTTCTGTCTGGATTTTGAATTCATCCTCATACCCGGCAATCATAACCATCCGGTTCAGCCATTCACTGATCACCGGTTTTTCGTGCCAGGTTCTGAATTTATTCACCGCATTGTGCAACTGCTCCGCGTCTCTTACAGGAAGACGGCCCACAATGATCTCCTGATACATATTGTCATTGATATCACCGTACCATGAATCGGTTACACAGGCACCATAACGGTACGTCTGGAAAAACTGGGTGGGAATGAACATTCCCTCATCATAGGCAGACCGTCCCGTATATCCCGCATCACCTACCAAAAGGGCATAACGGGGTTTGACGGACCAGCTCTCCCAGGCATCTTTCAAATAGCGCCGGATGGCATAGGGGGACTGATTTCCCCAACTGTAATGATCATAAATCTGAGTAACATCCGCCACAACCGGTTCAAAACCTCTGGAGCGCTGAAGATCGAGAAAATCATCCAGCTCCTCAATAAAATCGGGATGGCTTATAACAATATAATCACCCTGATTCCGGAGAGAACCCAGAATCGCCGGATCCCGGTAAATCACCGTATCCGCATAGACGTTACCATCAGTCCCCACCGCTGAATAGGACTCTTTACCACTCAGGGATTCATCCTGAAATAAAACCGTATAGCCCCGGTGTTTGGCATCATAGAAAACCACGTAATCCCGGACCCAGAAGCTGTTATTTTTAATGATCATCACATCCGGACCGGAAAAACCATTCAATTCATAGAGATATAAGCCCGATCCGGTTTCAGCCGGCGGTTTGAACCGCAAACGGTCATCTGCAGCCTTGTAATAACGGTCATACTCAATTTTAACCCAGTCTAATAATACCATATCATATTGCCGGTCTATTGTAGGATCACCGGACATAACCACTGTCAGGATGTTATTACCATTCTGCAGGTGGCCGTGCGAAAAATTCTGTCCCTCACTGCTGATAAATTTCTCTTTCTGACCGGCCCAGCTGTCCACAGAAATAAAACGGTTATTTAACAGAATGGTTACCTGGTGTTCCCTTGATCCGTATGTTAAGCCTTGAAATCTTAGATTGATTTTTACCTGACGCTCGGAATTCTGTTTGGGATGATCAAGGTGAATATGAAAGGTATCAGAAGTTCCCGCAATGATCCGGTTATCGAAAAACCAGTGGTCTGTCACTTCCGTCAGAAGGTCCTGGTCCAACTGGGATAGTTTGTCCCACCGTTCCGCTCTTTCGAGATGAACAACATCGGTAAAGCTTTCCGGCTGGAAATCCACATTGCCCGTCACCTCACCCGATTCCTCAGCAAAACGGAGACCTTTGGTACGGTTCCATACAATTTGAAGTACATCATAGGGAGAATGGGGATTATGCAGGTAGTCGCCATACGGATTTGCCAGAGAATCAACCCAGACAAGGATTTTATCATCTTTATACAACCTTGACGGTGACCGTGCATTAATTCGTGCCGGCAATTCAATACCCTGATGCCAGACCTGTATCAGATCCGGTTTCATATCCCGGAGAACAGCTCCTGCATCGGCAAGCATTTCTCCCGTCACACAAATCATCCCTGCTTCGGAAAACCGGACATTTATATACGGTCCATCCGTAATAGAACCTGAGCTCTTCCCGAGTGACGGCTTTCTAACCCGGGGACTTTCCCTGTATTCACCGGTTTTTCCATCCGGATCCGTAAGGGATAACCTGAATTTGCTCACATACCGGTAATGCCGGTCCGATTCGGGAATAACGGGAATAAAGGCCAGTGAAAAACCGCCGCCGGGGAGTCTTTTTAAAGAATAATAGGATTGGATTTGCCTTTTTTTACCTGTTTCCGACAGGACATCTTTCTCGCCTGTTGACCATTCATCAGCCGGTCTGAAACTGAGATTGCCGGAGCCTCTTTGTTCCTCAAGAAGCTCGGTATGAACGGTAATATTACTCAGATCTCCGGAAAAAAATTTCACATAAGCAGATGTCCAGAAGCCGTTCACATCCAGATTGGTCCACCCTTCGTTTTTGAGTTCATTATGAAAAGAACTGATACGGGAAGGATCCAATTCCCATTCAAGGACAATTTTCCCATTTGAGGATTCAATGGTCAGACCGGCCTTTAAAAATATAAGAGGCACGAATATAAGGAATAACAATTTCTGTATAGAATTTTTAAACATTTCTTCCTGACATATATTTAATCAAACTGGTTCTCAGAGCCGGTTCATCCAGTCCCCGCTTCAGAATACCGCGAAAAGCCGTAGAAACCTTTCCGGATTCTTCCGAAACAACAATAATAAAAGCCTCACTCTCTTCAGAAAGTCCCAACGCAGCCAGATGGCGTGTTCCGATGGTGGGATCCACATCTGTATTTTCACTCAGGGGAAGAATACACTTTGCAGCTATGATCTGATCCTGATAAATAATTGCGGCACCGTCATGCAGAGGTGATTCGGGATTAAAAATTGAAAGAATAAGCTGTATGGAAATTGAACCATTCACAATTATTCCTTTTTCAACAATAGATTGGAGCCCCTGATCCCGCAAAATAACCAGAAGAGCCCCGATTCTCCGACGCTGTAATTCCATAACGGAAAAAATCAGTTCCTCGGTAAAATCATAGGTTTCGGGAGAAAAAATTCTTCTAACCAGAGGATTCTGTCCCACAAGAAGCAGGATCCGGCGAAGTTCAGGCTGAAAAACGATAACAAAAAAGATAAGCCAAGCAGCCTGAAGACTGCCCAGTATCCATGACATAGCCTGCAGATTCAAGAGCCGGGCAAAGGTACCGAGAAAAATCAGGATGACCAGACCGATTACCATTTGTTTCGCCCGTGAATCCCTAAAAAGAATATAAATTCCATATATCAGAATCGTCACAAGCGTAATATCAATAACATCCAGAAGTGTAATTTTTAAATAACCGATGTTAAACAGTTCGATCATATTCTGTTTCTTTTCATTTCGTCAATGACCTTTATGGCCTGAACCGTTTCTTTAATATCATGTACACGAAGAATGGATGCACCGTTCATTACGGAAGTTACGGCTGCGGCAAGTGATCCGCCAAGCCGTTCCGTCACATGGGATCCGTCAATTTTTCCAATAAAGGATTTTCGGGATGCACCGACAAGGACTGGGATTTTCAGGGCTTTAAATTCCCTTAGATACAGGAGGATATCCAGATTGTGGCGTACATCCTTACCGAAGCCGATACCCGGATCAATAATCAGATGATCTTTTGTAATGTTTTCATCCATCGCAATTTGAACACTCTCTTCCAGAACACCCAGAATTTCACCTACCACATCGCGGTATCGCGGATTTTCCTGCATGGTTCCCGGTGTGCCCTGGATATGCATGAGTACCGCACCAGCACCGTGCCGGCTCACGACTTTAGCCATACGCTGATTTTTCCGGAAACCGAAAATATCGTTTATCAGATGTGCCCCGGATTTCAGGGCTGTTTCTGCAACATCCGGTTTTGCCGTATCAACAGAAATTACAGGACAGATATCTTTCAGTCCTTCCACAATGGGAACAACCCTGTCCATTTCCTCGCCCACCGATACTTCCGAAGCACCGGGACGGGTTGATTCACCGCCCACGTCGATGATACCTGCACCTTCGCGGATCATCTCCTCCGCCCGTTTCAGTGCAGCATCCCTCTTGGTGTAGTTTCCTCCGTCGCTGAACGAATCAGGGGTCAGGTTCAGAATACCCATAACGACCGTACCTTTGGATAAATCCAGAGTCTTTCCATGGGCAAGTTTAACCTGATTGTTGACCGGTTCAAAAATCAGTGTATCCAGTTTTTTCCCAATACCGCTGATACCGAAGGGTTGTCTCTGCAGATGATTGATAATACGGAGATACTGGTCATCGGTGGCCATAATGAGGGCATCGGTTGTATCCACTTCATGGGTAATACTCCGCTGATGAAGGGCGCATTCCGCACCGACGGCAAGGCATTCCTGCTTTAGAATATTGGCTGGAACGGGTTTCAGTTCTTTCAGAAGAACTGTCCTGAACCGGCCTTTTGGTATCATAATACCCATGCCTTCCGGATTGACACCCATAAGCTTGAAGAGTTCTTTTAACTCCCCGGAGGATTTTATATCCAGTTCACGGCAGCAGGACATTTTTAGCTCAACTCACGTTTTCGTGTTATTTTCTTCTTTGGTTGCTTCGGATCCGGATTCGGGGGATTCTTTATCTTCCAAAACTTTTTCTTCAGGAAAAATGGTTTCTTCTTCCGGTTGAACAGAGACAACATTTTTCATAAGCGGCTTAATATCCACACCGGCAATTTTGACAATTTCCAGCAGTTCATGACTGTCCAGCATTTCCTGAACAAGGAGTAAATCCGCCATTTTATGGAGCAGATCTTCGTGATCCATCAGGATTTTTTTTGCATTTTTATGTGCATTTGAGACGAGGCGGGTTATTTCCCCATCAATTGCCTGAGCTGTATCTTCACTATAGTCGGCTGTCCGTCCGAACTCCCGGCCCAAAAAGATCTCTTCATTCTGTTTTCCGAATGTCAGGGGTCCCAGTGTATCGCTCATGCCCCATTCGCACACCATCTTCCGGGCCAGTGCCGTTGCCCGCTCCAGATCATTACCGGCACCGGTTGTAATATCGTCAAAGACAATCTCTTCGGCGGACCGGCCGCCCAGCAGAACCTGAAGCTGAGCCATTATATATTTTTTTGAATAGTTGTGTTTATCATCAACCGGCATCATATGGGTCACACCCAGCGCCCGCCCGCGGGGGATAATGGATACTTTATGCACCGGATCGGCTTCAGGCAGAAAGAGGGCTACCAGGGCATGTCCCGACTCATGATAGGCCGTAATCTGTTTATCTTTGTCGCTGATAATCATGGACCGTCGTTCCGTACCCATGAGAACTTTATCCTTGGCATCTTCCATATCCCGCATTTCAACGGATTTTTTTCCTTTTCGTGCTGCCAGCAGAGCCGCTTCATTGACCATATTTGCCAGATCGGCCCCCACCATTCCCGGTGTTCCCTTGGCCAGGGTTTTCAGTTCCACATCTGAATTGAGAGGAATATTCTTCGTGTGGACCTTCAGAATACCTTCCCGCCCGTTCACATCGGGAACATCCACTACGATCTGACGGTCAAAACGGCCGGGGCGAAGGAGAGCCTTATCCAGAATATCAGGGCGGTTGGTAGCCGCAAGGACGATTACACTGGAATCGGAATCAAAACCATCCATCTGGACCAGCAATTGATTGAGGGTTTGTTCCCGTTCATCATGTCCTCCTCCAAGACCGGCGCCTCTTTGCCGGCCTACAGCATCAATTTCGTCTATAAAAACGATACAGGGGGATGTTTTAATTGCCTGATCAAAAAGCCCCCTGACCCTGCTGGCTCCCACACCCACAAACATTTCAACAAAATCGGCACCGGAAATACTGTAAAAGGGAACCTTCGCTTCGCCGGCGGCAGCCTTCGCAAGAAGGGTTTTACCTGTTCCCGGAGGTCCCAGAAGGAGAGCGCCCCGGGGAATTTTACCGCCCAGGCGCTGAAAACGGTCCGGATCCTTTAAAAATTCAATAATCTCCTGAAGTTCATATTTTGCTTCTTCACATCCGGCAACATCATTAAATGTCACAAGTGTTTTTTCCGGGTTGAACATTTTTGCCGGACTTTTTCCGAAGCTGAAAATGCCTTTCTGTCCGCCGGCATTTCCCTGCAAACGGCGCATCCAGAAAATCCAGAGTCCGATAATCAGGACCCATGGAATAATTCCGATAAGAATATCTGTCCAGTTCGCCGTTTTTTCCTTGAATGTATATTGAAGATTATTCTCGTCCCATTTTTCAAGCATTCCACTGTCAACAAAAGGAAGTGTCAATACAAATTGGGTAAATTCATATTCTTTACCGCTGACAATAATTGTCCGGGATTCTTTTAAAACACCGTGGAACTGATTACCGATTATTTCTCCTTCCCGGACCAGCCCCGATTCCAGATACTCATTGAACTGGGTGAATGTGATCTCCCGTTCACCGATTGTATTGCTGGCGAACATATTTGCCAGAAAAATCACCGCAATGATAATGAAAATCCAGATAAAGGGTGTCTTTGGTGCTTTTTTCCAGTCGAAACCCGGTTCTCCCCCGCCCTGTTTGGATCCTGAAGGTCTGCGCGGAGGCGTACCTGCCGGAGGCCGGCGGGGCGGTGTTTTCCTGCCTGTGTTTGATGTTTTTCGCTGACGGGGTGCAGTATTCTTCTGTTCTTCTTTGTTATTCATGTTCTCTTTCTTTTTTTACTTTTCCGGTGCAAACGCATAAATATCGCGCAATGTCCGGTATTTCTGATCAAGGTCCAGTCCGTACCCGACGACGAACCGATTGGGTATAACGAATCCGATGTATTCCGGTTCCTTTTCAAGCTGACTCATCTCTTTTTTATACAGGAATGTGACAACCCGGAGTGAATTAGGTGAATTAGACAGCATCCGCTTTCTTAAAAAATTTATGGATAATCCCGTATCTACAATATCTTCCACAAGAATCACATCCCGGTCCGTTATCTGTGCACTGATGTCTTTCACCAGCCTGACGGTTCCGGTTGAAGATGTATGGTGATAAGATGAAATTTTAATAAAATCCATCTCCGATTCAATGGACATAGCACGCATCAGATCGGCCATAAAGAAAAGACTGCCGTTCAAAACACCGATCATAATCGGCGGAAGGGGTGCATCTTTCAGGTCATTGGATATTTTCTTTGCCAATTCCGCAACACGGCGCTGTATTTCATCTTCTGTAAAAAGACAATCCAGTATCTGACCTTTAAACGGTCCTTCCAGATCAATGACCAGTTTTTTTTCTGATGATGTCATAATACTCCTTCTGAAGTGTGCATGTTAATCGGACACAATCCTTTATGTTTTGTGACACGGTATATTTGTTGCTTCGCCGGATTCCGGGAATCCAGATAATATCGTTATCCGTCCTGACCACCGGGTAATATGGGCGGATAACAGCCGGAACTCCCGCATCCTTTAACAGATCACTGACCAGATGTTTGCTCCTGCCCATAGGATCCATCCGGTCTCCTTGGCGCCATTCTTGAATATACACTTTTATATGAATTAAATCATCCGTAAAAAATTCCTCAAAAGATGAAGGATCCCACCGTTCGGGTACAGCCGGATGATTCCAGTCCAGCCTTATCCACGGCATCCACTGAACCGTCGTTCCCGGCAGCCACAGCTGTGTTTTTCCATTCTCCAGCCCCCGGGTTATCTGTACGGATTCCGTATCAACAATCCATTTCAGGGAATCATTACTCGAATAGCATTTACCCTTTTCCGCTGTATTAAGAAAATGAACAAGACGGCGGACAGATTCCCGGCTTACGTGATGATCTAACGGTTCACAAACTAGAAAAAATTCACTCAGAAGCAGAACCTGTGTTTCCGTTTCGTATGATTTCCAGCGTAAAAGGTCCATCTGATAACCGGCTGAATTCTCCCTGATCAGGGACTCCAATTCGTTTCGAAGATACTTTTCAAGGACCTTCCTGGATATTGAAGCAGATTCTGCCAGGCGGGACAGGTGCTGTGAAACCTGGAGAAAGCCGTTTTTTTTCAGATAGGGAATAACGGAATAGCGGATACGGTTTCGGATAAAATTTTCGTCTTTGTTGCTGTGATCCTCGGCGTACACGAGTCCGCGGGTATGGCAATAAGTGCTGATTTCTTCACGGCTGATATTCAGTAGAGGTCTTCGGATCTGTTCTCTTGATGCATGGATCCCTGTAAGTCCGTACAATCCGGACCCTTTCAGTATTCTGTATAAAACCGTTTCAGCCTGATCATCCAGATGGTGACCGGTGACAATTGCATCACATTTTTTTTCATCAGCCCATTTTTGCAGGCATTCATAGCGCATATTCCGGGCTGTCTGTTCCAGATTTCCATCTTTGGGAATAGAGAGTTTTTCCTCCAGCAGTTCCAATCCAAGATTGTGTGCAATATGGCGGCAGAGCATGGATTCGGACAGATCATCCCCGGGCCTGAGTCCGTGATTCACATGGGCGGCAACGAGTGTCCAGTTCCAGGCCGGGGTTAATTCGTGCAGAATATAAAGAAGCGCCACACTGTCCCGTCCGCCGGACAGGGCAGCAAGGATCCAGTCTCCTTTTTTCAGGAGCTTCTCTTCGGTGATATACTGATGCACTTTTTGTGCAGTTTCGGACCATTCTTTCATAATGAAAAATAATAAACCGGCAGGTAGAAAACCATGATTACTCAAAAGGGATTGACAAAGGGATTGTATCTTTTTTCCTGACCAACCGTTGTTTCGGGACCATGACCGGGCCAGAGGACCGTTTCATCATCAAGGGTATAGATTTGGGACCGTATAGATTCCATAAGTGTTTGGGCATTGCCGCCGGGGAAATCTGTCCGCCCCACGGAGCGGTAAAAAATCGTATCCCCGGAAAAAACACCCGCATCTGTCAAAAGGGAAAGGCCTCCGGGAGTATGTCCCGGTGTATGACAAAATGACAAATCAAAATGTCCGATTTTAATCCTGTCCCCGTTTTTCAGCCAACTGACCGGATCGGGCTGGCCGTAATAAGGCATATGGAATTGCCGGCACATGGCTGGCAGACTGTCCAGAACATCCTTTTCCATCTCATGGAGAAAAATCGGAATACCGATTTTTTTCATAAGTGGCAGAGCGGTTACAATATGGTCAAGATGGGCATGTGTACAAACAATACCCACCGGATTGTATTTCATGTCCCGGATAAATTTTTCAATTCTATGCAATCTGTCCCCGGGATCAACTATCAGTGTTTCTCCCGATTCGGATAAAAAGTAGGTATTGGTTTGGAAAACACCGGTAATCAGTGTATCAACATGAATCATACCATCTCACAAATAATCGGCAATAAACGTTTCTTTTTCTGTCAGTTTCTTCTTGAATAAGATCCACTCCCCTATATCAAGTCCATATTCACCAAGGGTATCATGCTTTCCGTCAGCCGAAGCGTGAAAATCCGATCCGCCGGTAGCCGCGAGTCCCTTTTCCCGAGTAAACTTCAGCCACTCATGGGAAAGGGTGTCATTATGGTTTGGATGCCACACTTCAACACCATCCAGACCCGGATTTTGTATCAGTTCACCAATGCTTTCACCGTTGCTTTTACCCGGATGGGCAAGAACTGCAATTCCCCGGGCCTGATGGATAAGGTCCAGAGCTTCGGAGAAGGTCATCTTCGCTTTAGGTACATAGGCCGGTTTGTCATATTCCAGGTAACGGCTGAAGGCTTCTGATTCGGATCCGACCCATTTCCCGGCCACAAGTGCCCGGGCAATATGGGGTCTTCCGGCGGAAGCACCCGGAGGAATTTTCTTTTCAACATCTTCCGCCCTAAGGGCAATTCCCAAACCCTGAAGACGTTCAATAATCTTAAAAATCCGTTTAAACCGAACATCACGGTAAAACATGAGCCGTTCATTCAGGAGGGAATTCTCCGGATCGAAACCGTAACCCAAAACATGAATATCATGACCGTCGTTTATAACGGAGAGTTCAACCCCGGGGATGGCAATTCCCCGGTAAGCTTTTTTAAAAGGTGCATATCCTTTGACCGTATCGTGATCGGTGAGTGAAGCAGCGGTAATCCGTTTTCGGGTCAGGTATCTTCCAAGGTAAACCGGGGTGTGTTTTCCATCCGATGCAGAGGAATGAAAATGCAGATCGGCATATTTAACCGGTTCGGGTCTGATAAATCGAAGCATTAATCATCCTTATTTCAGAAGCTGCTGAATTCGGTCCGCAATATGGGTTGCAGACAAACCAGTCAGTTGCAACAGTTCGGTGCGTTTACCATGGGTTACATAGGAATCGGGAAGGGTCATATTGACAATTTTAATTTTATCCGTATCATCGTAAAAAGCCCGGATCTGCTGTCCCAGTCCGCCCGGTGCCGCATTTTCTTCAATTGTCAGGATAATCTTATGTGATTCGGCAAGCTGATTCAGCATATCCGTATCCATGGGTTTTATAAACCGGGCATTGACAAACGTTATATCTGGAATAACACCGGCAAGCATCCGCAGGGCCAGTTCGGATTCATAGACCATAGAGCCGGTGGCAATAAGGGCTAGTTTTTTCCCTTTCTGCAGCTCTTCCCATGTGCCCGGTTTAAGAATCACCGGCTTCAGGGAAGGATCATAGCGGACAGCCTCATCCCGGGGATAACGGATCACCCAGGGCATATTATTCACTTCAAAGGCAGAATGCATAAGGTTCCGGAGTTCATTACCGTCCTTTGGGGCGGAAACAATAATATTGGGCAGCATGGACAGGTAAGACAGATCAAAGACTCCGTGATGGGTGGGACCGTCCGCACCCACCAGACCGGCACGGTCCAGGCAAAAGAGGACAGGCAGTTTCTGAAGAGCCACGTCATGCATCACCTGATCCAGGGCTCTTTGCATAAATGTGGAATAGATTGAAACAATGGGACGGAGTCCGTTAGCCGCAAGTCCTGCCGCATAGGTCACAGCATGACCTTCAGCAATGCCCACATCAAAAAAGCGTTTGGGGAATTTATTATCAAACCCGATCAGGCCTGTTCCTTCCCTCATGGCTGCCGTAATAGTTACAATCCGTCCATCATTTTCGGCCAGTTCAATGGCTGTCTGACCGAAGACATTTGTATAGGCCGGAACTTTTCCGGGAATTCCGATCTTTCCACCCTGAATGCCGTGAAAAGTGGTGGGGTCATCTTCCGCTTCGGTCAGGCCTTTTCCTTTTTTAGTCAGGACATGGATCAGAATGGGTGTTTTTATATCCCTGAGCCGTTTAAAAGACGTCACCAATGCTGAAATATCATGGCCGTCAACGGGACCGAAATAACGGACTCCCAGTTCATCGAAGAGTATACCGGGAACCAGGAGGTTTTTCAGACTTTCCTCCAGTTTTTTCAAACCGCCCCGGATCATAAATTTGCCTATGGGAAGGCGGCTGGTCAGGTCCCAGACCTTGTCACGGATCCGGTTATAGATGGGATCGGAGACAATTCTGTGTAAATATTTGGAAATCGCTCCCACATTGGGAGAGATGGACATTGCATTGTCATTCAGAATGGTGATGAGCTGTTTTTTCATTGTGCCCAGGTTATTCAGTCCTTCATAAGCCAGCCCGCCGGTGAGTGAACCGTCACCGATTACGGCGATCACCCGGTCTTTCCGGTCTGTCAGTTCATTGGCTACGGAAAAACCCAGGGCAGCAGAGATGGATGTGGATGCATGACCGGCGCCGAAAACATCGTATTCGCTTTCTTCCGGTTTCAGAAAACCGCTGATTCCTCCAAACTGCCGAAGTGTATTGAGTTTATCCCGTCTGCCGGTAAGAACTTTAAAGGCATAGGCCTGATGGCCCACATCCCAGATGATTTTATCTTTAGGAAGATCAAAAACATAGAGCATGGCAATGGTCAGTTCAACCGCTCCCAGAGAAGGCGCTAAATGCCCCCCTGTTTTTTGAACATTCTGAATAATAAAATCCCTTACTTCATCCGCAAGGATCTTCAGTTCATCAAGATTTAATTTTTTCAGATCTTCAGGCGAATTTACGTTCGGCAGATATTGATAATCCATAACACCTTCAGGCTAACGTTTCACACATTTGAATGAAATATTCATGTATTCTCACATCATCCGTTAATTCGGGATGAAAAGCAGCTCCAAGCAGATTGTCCTGGCGGATCATAACAGGCCTGTTTTTCAATGTGGCCAGAACTTTCACATTTTTCCCCCGGGACAGAATTTTCGGAGCCCGGATAAAAACGGCATGGAAGGGATGATCATCAAAAGAAAGGGTTACATCTTCCGTAAAGGATTCTATCTGAGAACCGTAGGCATTTCGCTCGATGACTGCATCCAGGACACCCAGTTGACGAACCCTCGGATCTTCACATCCTTTTCCCAGCATAATCAGTCCTGCACAGGTGCCGAACACCGCTTTTTCCTTTGAGAAGCTATAGAGATCTTCCCAGGCAAGACGAAAACCAAGCTGCCGGGTAATCACGGTGGTTTCACCACCGGGAATAATCAGACCGTCAAGATTATCCAACTGTGCGGCATATTTAACAATAACAGGCTGAACGTCCAGTTCTTTTAACACATGTTCGTGTTTCAGATAGGCGCCCTGAATTCCCAGCACCCCGATTTTTGTCAATCACCACCCCCGTTTGGCAAGTTTTTCATCTTCCGGAAGATCTTTTGCAGGCTTGCCGATCATGGCGTCTTTCAGTCCTTTTGAGACTTCCAGAAGCACGGCAGGATCGTTGTAATAGGTTACGGCCTTAACAATAGCTTCCGCCCGGGAGGCAGGATCATCCGATTTAAAAATCCCAGAGCCCACAAAAACGGCTTCGGCCCCAAGCTGCATCATAAGGGATGCATCGGCAGGGGTGGCAACACCTCCGGCAGCAAAGTTGGGGACAGGCAATTTGCCCTTCTGTGCAACGATTTCAACGATGGAGAAGGGAGCACCCAGGCGTTTGGCTTCCGCCATCAATTCTTCTTTATCCATCATCTGAAGACGGCGGATACCCCTGTTCACTTCCCGCATGTGGCGGACGGCTTCCACAATATCACCGGTCCCGGCCTCACCTTTGGTACGCATCATGGCTGCACCTTCACCGATTCGGCGGAGGGCTTCACCCAGATCACGGCATCCACAGACAAAGGGTGCTTTAAAATCGTGTTTCCAGATATGATTTTCCTCGTCTGCCGGAGTGAGTACTTCGGACTCGTCAATAAAATCTATTCCAAGTTCTTCAAGGATTTGAGCTTCGGCAAAGTGTCCGATCCGGCATTTCGCCATAACCGGTATGGAAACTGCTTCTTTAATTTTCAGAATCATTTCCGGATTGCTCATTCTGGCAATACCGCCATAAAGCCGGATATCGGCAGGAATTCTTTCAAGAGCCATAACGGCTGATGCTCCTGCATCCTCGGCGATTTTGGCCTGCTCAACATTGGTTACATCCATGATCACGCCGCCTTTGAGCATCTCAGCCAAACCGACTTTCACTTCATAGGAACTTCTTTCCATTTTTTCCCTTCTTTCTTATCCGCATTCCCGAATTTTATCTATCACAGCACCAATCACATCATCCGGTGTGCTTGCACCGGCTGTGATTCCTACTGATTGTACGACATTAAACCACTCTTTTTCAAGTTCATCCGGTGATGAAACAAGAAAAACCGCCGGATTGAATTTCTTCACGACCTGAAAAAGCCTTTTTGTATTGGCAGATGTACGGCTTCCAATAACAACAACCGCATCATTTTCCTTTGCGATCCTCTCCGCTTCTATCTGATTCTGCCTGCTGGGGGCGCAAATCGTATTGATAATTCTCAGGTCCTGCACTTTGGGCAGAAGAGTGGAAACAACCGCTTTCAGATTTTCCTGAGTCTGCGTGCTCTGAACCACAACACCTGCTTTTTTCATGGCGGGCAGTTTTTTCCCATCCTGAGGCCTGGAAACAACCAACGCTTTTTTTACCTGTCCCGCAATACCCGTCACTTCCTCGTGTCCCTTATCCCCCACTATTATACAGACCCGGTTTTCCTGCTCCAGTTCACGGACAGCTTTGTGAATTTCTTTTACAAGGGGACATGTGGCATCAATAAGGGATAATCCTTTTTCACGGAGGAGCTTCTCCGTTTCAGGAGGTGTTCCATGGGCTCTCAGGAGGATGGGCTTATCCAATACATCCTCCGGGGAATCCACAACCCGGACCCCTTTATATTCCAGCATGGAAACCACGGATTCGTTATGAACAATATCCCCCAGCATAGCCACGGAGCCGTGTTCATCCGCTGCTTTCAGAGCCATATCCACGGCCCGGCGCACACCGCCGCAGAATCCGCAGCCTTTGGCAACATCGATTTTAATCCGGGGGGAATTCATGCATATCCCTCTATGACCCGTTTCACTTCTCTCAGCACCGAGGGGACCGCTTCATTCAGCTTCTTTCTAAGGTTTGCTCCGCTTGCAAAAGGGTGTCCGCCGCCGCCGAAATGCTGGGCTACCCTGTTAATCACAATCCGTCCTTTTGAACGGAGATTGATACGGCATGTTCCGTCCTCCATCTCCTTGAACATCAGGCTTACTTCCACCCCGGCAATGGAGCGCATGAAATCACTGAAACCGTCCAGATCGTCGTAGGTAGCGCCGAATTTCTGAAAAACGTCCTGGGCAATAATAAACCAGACCAGTTTTCCTTCACAATCAAAGTTCAGATTCTGGAGAACATATCCCAGAAGCTGCATGCGGGCAAGACTGAATTGCTCATATATCTGGCAGTACATCTTATAGGGATCAATACCAAACCGTATCAGGTCCCCGGCCATAAGGTGATCTTCCGCCCGTGTATTGCTGAACTTGAAATTGCCTGTATCCGTCATCACCGCCGTATATAGGGTTCGGGCAATATGGCGGTTTATATGATCCGGATGGAAAGTCTTCAAATATTCATAAATCATATATCCGGTGGAAGAAGCATTGGTATCCTCAATAAAAAGGAGATACCTGCTATGATCAGACTGTGGATGGTGATCAATGGAGGCCACGTTTTTATTATGTTGCAATGCAGCCTGTCCCACATAACCTGTTCTGTCGAAATCGCCTGCATCAAGGAACAGGAGTAAATCAGCCTGCCGGACATCCGAATCGTGGATATTCTTGATATAGGTTGTAACCTCATTTTTTTCATCCAGAAAGCGGAGGGAATCGGGAAGGGGGGACGGGTTGAGAATGGTCACTTTTTTCCCAAGAAGCCGCAGATGTTCCGCCATGGCAAGCTCAGAGCCGATGGCATCGCCGTCCGGATTCAGATGGGTAGTAATCACAACGGATTTCACATAATTGAGCCGCTGATCAAATTCCCGCCATTTACTGATTGTTTCCATAGATTCCTTCTTTTAACGAATTTTAAAGTTAATGAATTTTTTCCGGAGATAGAATGATATTTGGCAGTCGGCCGTGCAGAGGCGGACCTGTGTGTCCGCCCGGTCGGCCGTGCAGAGGCGGACCTGTGTGTCCGCCCAATCGGCCGTGCAGGGGCGGACCTGTGTGTCCGCCCGGTCGGCGGTGCAGGGGCGGACCTGTGTGTCCGCCCGGTCGGCCGTTGATTGATTCGATTGAATAGATTGATTGGATTGATTGATTGATTGGATTGCCTTGATTAATACATCTGGAGCGCAGCGTATTTCACAGGGGATTGCCTGCCCTGAGAAAGGGAATCCGGCCCGTGAAGAATCGTATCCCGGCAGACGAATGGAATGGCGGTGGTGTTGGGACGACCGTCTGGTGGTTCTTACAGGATTGTATTTCATTTGTCAAAATGATGATCATCATTTTTCCAATTCATGGGATTGTTGCGGATGTATTGACGAATGCGGTTTAATTCATGTTCATCACGAATAATGTGTTCCCAATAATTGCGTTGCCACAATTTCCCGGGATATGGCGGCCAACCATTTTGTTTAACACCATCCGTATATCGTTTTGTGGTCATGGTTTTGAATCGATGCACAACATCCGGTAATGACAACGTAGGGCAACCCCCTGTGGTTGCCCGGTAATTTGTGGTTGCCCGGTAATTTGTGGTTGCCCGGTAATTTGTGGTTGCCCGGTAATTTGTGGTTGCCCGGTAATTTGTGGTTGCCCATTATCAGGGCAGGCACGGGGGCCTGCCCCTACGAGGACAATGATTCCATGTATATGATTCGGCATGATAATAAATTCATCGGTTTCAACACCGGGGTAATTATTTTGCATTTCATCCCAGACAATATTGACCATCCACCCCGCATCATTCAACACCATTTCGCCATTCACAATTTCCCCAAACAAACATTCCCGGTTTTGGGTGCAAATGGTGACAAAATACGCCCCCGGTTGGGAATAATCATATCCCGGCAGACGAATGGAATGGCGGTGGTGTTTTTCACGATTGTATTGCCTCATTTCTCGCCTTTGATGAATGACCAGACAAACCCAATTCACAAACAATGATAAATTATAAATACAAATACAAATTATCATTAAAAATATACATTGAATAGATTAAGGTTTGACATGATTGTTTTGTTTTATTATTTTTTGCAAAATGATTTTCATAATGACGTTTAAATAAAGGAGGTTTTGTGCCATGACACGTTGGATTTTTCAGGGGAATCCAGATAATTTTAACGTGAATAAGTATTTGTCAAGCAAGCAAATTATTTATTGGACCGTCACGCATCTTAAACATCAGAAAATGGTATCCGTAGGTGATACGGTTTTTCTGTGGCGTGCAAAAGGATCCTCAAAAGATACCCCTGGAATTGTGGCCCTGGGGAAAATTGCGGGACCCTGTATTCCCAAATCACAGATTCCTGATCCGTATGAACAACTTTCAGATCTTTTATGGTATGATAAATCCAAAGAACCTCATGAGATTAAAGCATGTATTGAGTTATCTGAAGTCCGGTTGACAAAAAAGGCCGGTATGTTAACCCTGGATGATATCAAAGCAGATGCTCTGTTATCCAAAATGCGTATTGTAAAAGTTAAAACAGGATCAAATTTTGTGTTAAATAAAGAAGAATATGAACGCTTGGTGCAGTTATGGAATCAGAAATCAATCATGATATCAATTACAACTAAGGAAACATTTGATCAAGAACTGGAAAAGCGTGTTGAAGAATCGCGAAAACTTTCCAGGGAAGATAGGCAGAGAAGGCGCTCGAAAGCTCCAAAAATTCCTTTAAAAACCGCCGTACAACAGATGGTCTTTCACCGAAATCCCGATGTTATCGTTGAAGTCCTGGAGCGTGCGAATGGAATCTGCGAACGATGTCATCAACCCGCACCCTTTTTGCGACGCAGTGACAACACACCCTATCTGGAGGTCCACCATCGTATACCTCTGGCACAGGGTGGTGAGGATACTGTGGAAAACGCCATGGCCCTGTGCCCGAATTGCCACCGGGAGATGCATTTTGGGAAGAAAGCGATCGAATAGTTAATTAATAATTTATTTCAGAAAATGGATTATATATAATCGTTTTATTCAACAAATAATGTTTTTTTTACTAAAATTTATAAAGATTGCCTTGAACAGTTTATTAAACAGATTTACATTTCAACAACAATAGAAGATACTCAACAATATGTGTTGTGAATGAAAGCATATAACAATTTCCCGGGATTATTATATACAAGAAATAAATTGAGATGTTCATGCATACAGATCTTTCCTTTATCACAAATGAAGAAAATCATAACCTGAAAGAACGATTCAGGGTACTGATTAAGGATTCTGCTTTTTTTGACTGCCTTGTAGGCTATTTTTACTCCAGTGGATTTCATGCAGTCTATCCGGCTCTGGAAAAAACAGAGAAAATTCGGATTCTTATCGGTATCAGTACAAGCCGGAAAACCTTTGATCTGATGGAAGAAGCTGAAACTAAAAGTCAGCAGTCTATTGATTTTTCTCACGCAGAAGCAAAAGAAAAAGTCGAGACCCTGGTTGAACACGAAATGGCTGAATCCGAAGATAACCGGTATGTGGAAAAAGGTGTTATTCGTTTCATTGAATGGATCAGGTCCGGCAAACTGGAAATCAGAGCCTATCCATCAAAGAATATTCATTCTAAACTTTATATCATGACATTCAGGGAAGGAGACCGGGATATAGGCCGGGTGATTACCGGTTCCAGCAATTTTACCCAAAGCGGTCTTGTGGATAATCTGGAATTTAATGTCGAACTGAAAAACCGGAGTGACTATACTTTTGCAAAAAAGAAATTTGATGAGCTCTGGTTTGACGCTGTGGATGTGAGTGAAAAATATGTGCAGACGATTCAAAATAAAACCTGGCTGACTCAGAATATTACGCCCTGGCAATTGTATCTGAAATTTCTCTATGAGTATTTTAAGGATGAACTCAGCAGATCTGATGAAATTTTTGTGAAATATCTTCCGGAAGAGTTTAAGAAACTGGAATATCAGGAACAGGCTGTTTTAAATGCCAAAAAAATTCTGCTGGAATATGGCGGGGTATTTATTTCGGATGTTGTGGGATTGGGAAAAACCTATATTGCTGCCATGCTGGCCGGACAGCTGGATGGAAGAACACTGGTGATTGCACCACCCGTTTTGCTGGAAAAATCCAACCCTGGTTCCTGGCCGAATGTTTTTTCCGATTTCAGAGTCCCTGCAGATTTTGAATCTGTTGGCAAGCTGGATGATCTTGTATATATGGGAACCGATAAATATACCAATATTATTATTGATGAAGCCCATCGCTTTCGCACAGAAACAACCATTACCTATGAAAAAATGGCCGAAATTTGCCGGGGGAAACGGGTTATTCTTGTCACGGCAACTCCTTACAACAACACACCCCGGGATATCTTGAGTCTGCTAAAACTGTTTCAAAAATCCAGAAAGAGTACTATTCCCAATCTTCCGAATCTGGAAGCCTTTTTCGGCAGGCTGGATAACAAACTAAAAAAAATGGACCGGAAAAAAGACTACGACAAATACATTTCGGCTATGAAGTCCAATTCCCGTGAAATCAGAGATAAAGTGCTGAAGTACCTGATGGTTCGCCGGACCCGGACAGAAATTGAGAAATATTTTAACAGTGATATTACTTTACAGGGACTCAAATTTCCCCGGGTTGAAAAGCCGGTCCCCGTCTATTATGAACTCAATGATCAGGAAGACGAAATCTTCAACAAAACGATCCGTTTAATAGCAGATCAATTCAGATATGCACGGTATATGCCCATGCTCTACTACGAAGGCCGGGTTGATCAGCTTGAAAGACAGTCCCAGAAGAATATGGGCAGCTTTATGAAAATCCTTCTGGTAAAGCGGCTCGAAAGCAGTTTTTTTGCTTTCAGAAATTCTGTTGACAGATTTCTCCAGTCGTATGAAATGTTTCTCAAAGAATTTGAGAATGGTTTTGTGTATGTCAGTAAAAAACACACACCCAAAATTTTTGAATTACTGGAAAAAGATGATGATGAAGCCATTCAGAAACTCATTGATGAAGGGAAAGCGGAAAAATACGACAGTAAAGATTTCAAAGAGCAACTTAAAACTGATCTGGAGCATGATCTAACCATACTCCGGCAAATCAAAACGCTTTGGCAACATGTCTCCCGGGATCCAAAACTGTTGAAATTCACCAAAGAATTGTCCAGTGATCAAATTCTAAAAGAAAATCATCTCATCCTGTTTACTGAATCCAAGGAAACAGCAACATATTTGCATGAGAATCTAAATAGTACTTTTCCGGGAGAATGCCTTTTATATACCGGGGAATCAGGAGAATCAATCCGGGATAAAGTCATAGAAAATTTTGATGCCCGGGCCCGGAATAAAAAGGATGATTATCGAATATTAATTTCCACCGAAGTCTTATCTGAAGGAGTGAATCTGCACCGAGCCAATGTGGTCATCAACTATGATATCCCCTGGAATCCCACCCGCATGATGCAAAGAGTCGGGCGGATTAACCGGGTGGATACACCATTTGATGTGATCCATACCTATAATTTCTTCCCCACAGTTCAATCCAATGATCAGATAAAATTAAAAGAAGCAGCCGAAGGTAAGATCAATGCCTTTCTCACCCTTTTAGGCGGTGACGCTGAATTGCTGACGGAGGGGGAACCGGTAGGTTCTCATGAATTGTTTGACCGGTTGACATCGAAGCAGACCCTTGAAAACGATGAAATGGAAGAAAGTGAATTAAAATATCTGTACGTAATCCGGGATATCCGGGAAAATAATCCGGATCTGTTTGAAAAGATAAAACACCTGCCCAGGAAAGCCCGTACAGCAAAAGCTGCTGCCATGGAAAATGGGGATAAATCCAAGAATACAGATGCTTTAATTACCTATTTCCGGAAAGGAAAAATTCAGAAGTTTTTCAGGGCAAATGGAGGTGATGAAGCCGTTGAACTGGATTTTATGAAAGCGGCAGAACTTTTGGAAAGTCAGCAGGAAGCCAAACAACAAAAAGTACCGGATACGCTCTACGATTTGCTGGATAAAAACAAGGAAGCATTTATCATTGCCACTACAGAGGAGTATACCGAACCCCGGAAAACCAGAGGACGTGACAGTTCCAAAGAGATTCTGAAGATTTTAAAAGGCGCTTTAAAGAATACCCAAAAATTAACAGATGACCAGGAATTGTATCTAAGGAAAGTCCTGATCCAGCTGGAAGAAGGGGGAATTCCCAAACAAACGGCAAAAACCACTAAAAAAGCCCTGGATAATCTGGGGGATGAACTCGTGAACCCATTAAAAGTTTTAGCCGTTCTCAAGACACATATCCCGGACCGGCTCTTAAGAGAACATTACGCGGAACAGAATCCGGCTGCGCATGGAAAACGGGAAGTGATTTTATCATTATATCTGTCAGGAAGGAATGATGTTACTGAATGAATCCCAAAGTATTGAGTATAAACAAATTTGGACAGAAGATTGTCTGAAAGTTGTTTCCGCCATGGCGAATGGAAAAGGAGGTGCTCTTTTTCTTGGTGTGGATGATCAAGGTGCTCCGGTCGGATTGAAAAATCCCAAAAAAATGCTGGAAAACATTCCGAATATAATCAAAAACAAATTGGGCATCCTTCCTTCTGTTGAACTTATTGATGAAAAGAAGCATTATATTATAAAGATTACAGTCCATCACTCATCAATTCCCATATCTTATAATGGAAAATACTATCTTCGAAGCGGGAGTACCGTACAGGAATTAAACGGGAAAAATCTGGCAGATTTTCTAATAGAGAAATCTGGAATGACATGGGATAATGTCATTGAAGATAATGCCGGTATTAATGATCTTGATATATCCACCATAGATCAATTTAAAAAATATGCACAGGAACGAATTCCCGGCATCAGCGGGGAAACGGGTATTGTTACACTCTTTCAGAAGTTAAAACTGATGGATAATGGAAAACTCAAACGTGCGGCAATACTCCTTTTTGGAAAAGATCCTCAATCTTTCCAGAGTCATGCGGTCATAAGAATTGGGAAATTTGCTTCTGATACAGATGTTCAGACAACGGATATTGTAACGGGAAATCTCTTCAGACAGCTAGACCATTCTTTAGAAATTCTTCGAACGAAATACCTGCAAAGTCACATTTCTTTTGAGGGAATTCGCCGGAGAGATATTTTGGAATATCCCTATGATGCCCTGCGTGAAGCTATCATCAATGCTCTTATTCACAGGGACTACAGCGGTTTTTCACAAATTCAAATCAGGATATATCCTGATAAGATGTTCATTATGAATGAGGGCGGTCTGCCACCGGAAATAAAGGTTGAAGATTTAAAAAAGAATCATCTATCTGTCCCCAGAAATAAACTTTTAGCAGACATATTTTACTATGCCGGGTTTATCGAATCCTGGGGAAGAGGTACACTCAAAATTATTGAAAATTGCCGGGATCAGGGACTGCCGGAGCCTGATTTCCATGACCATCACGGGTCTATGACAGTGACATTTTATAAAGACAGATGGAATGAAGAAAATTTAAAGAAGCTTGGATTGAATGAACGGCACATTAAGGCAGTGATGTATGTAAAGGATAATGGCAAAATTACAAACAAAGAATATCAGTCTATTAATCATATTTCAAACCGAACTGCAACACGAGATTTGGCACAGTTGGTTTCCATGAATATTCTGGAGCAAATTGGTGTAACCGGTAAAGGGACAAAATATGTTATAAGACGCCATAAAGGCGACAATGACGCCATAAAGGCGACATAAAGGCGACATATGCCAATTATGTATACCCTCAAAACTGCTTTCAGGAAAATCAGGTTACACGAGGAAGAGGAACCTTTTACATGTTAAAAGGGCAATAATTGGGTGGAAATTGGGCAAAAAGGTTAAAATATGGATAAACAACAAGCACAAAACATCATCCGGGAAACCTTTGAAAATTCCTTCGACAAAAACCGTTTCATCGGTTTTATCAAAAATCTGTTAAACCATATTGATGAAGCACCGTTTATTTACCAGGGAAATTACATCCCGGAAAAGTTCCGGCAATATATCAAATCACTGGAGCGAATCGGTAAGTTCAGCGACGGCGATCATACTCTGGATATCCTTATCATCACCCTGCAGAAAGAGACCTCACTGGAGCGTGCCCGCACCATGCAGCGAAATTTTATAGCCTGGTATCTGAATGGCAGCCGGGGCGGCCAACTGAAGGATGCAGCTTTGGTAGCTTACGTATCCCCGGATCAGGCGGATTGGCGTTTCTCCCTGGTCAAAATGGATTACAAATTTGAAAAAACTGAATCCGGCAGGGTAAAGGTAAAAGAAGAACTCACACCAGCCCGCCGCTGGTCCTTTCTCGTCGGTGCCCATGAAAAAAGTCATACCGCCCAGAGCCGCCTGATAAAAATTCTGGCAAACGATGATCACGCCCCAACCCTGAAAGAACTGGAAACAGCTTTTGATATTGAGACAGTCACCAAAGAATTCTTCATTAAATACCGCGAACTGTTTATTCGTACCAAAGAAGCCCTGGATAACGTGGTGGCAAAGGATCCCAAGGTCAAAGCAGACTTTGACGCGAAAGGTGTGGACACGGTCAACTTTGCCAAGAAACTGCTGGGACAGATTGTCTTCCTGTATTTTTTACAGAAAAAGGGCTGGTTTGGTGTCGGCAGGGATGACAACTGGGGAACGGGATCCAGAGAATTTTTACGCCACCTGTTTGTGAAAAGACATGGAGATTATCAGAATTTTTTCAATGATATATTGGAACCGCTTTTCTATGAGGCTCTTCGGATAGATCGTTCGCATGACGATGATTATTACAGTCATTTTAATTGTAAAATTCCCTTTTTAAACGGAGGATTATTTGATCCGATCGGGAATTATAACTGGGAGCATACGGATATTCACCTGCCCAATGACCTCTTTTCCAATACGCGAAAAACCAAAGAGGGCGACGTGGGCGACGGCATTCTGGATGTGTTCGACCGTTATAATTTTACCGTGCGGGAGGATGAGCCTCTGGAAAAAGAAGTAGCTATTGACCCGGAACTGCTGGGTAAGGCTTACGAAAAATTCAATGCCATCCGCCCCGATAATTTTGCAGAATTTATCAAAGCCATGAAAAGCGGCAAAAAAGGGGAAGAGAATAAATTCAACAAGAAATTCGGCGTCTATTACACTCCCCGTGAAATCGTCCATTACATGTGCAAACAGAGCCTGATCAATTACATGTACACACAGGCAGAGAATAAAGAGTTATCCTCCGAAATACAAAAACAGGATATTGAAGACCTGATTGAAGTCGGAGAACTGATCACGGAACATGAAGCCACAGCCCTTATCAAAGAGGAAAATATTAAAAGTGGTGTTCAGAAATCCACGGAATACACAGCCCTTTTATCGGAGGGTATCCGTGAAAATGCCACTGAGATAGACCGGTGGCTGGAAAACATCACCGTGTGTGACCCGGCCGTAGGATCCGGTGCCTTCCCGGTAGGGATGATGAACGAAATCGTCCGGGCCCGGAATGTCTTGTCTGTTTACCTGGATAACGGGGACAGAAATGATTACGAATTCAAACGCCGTTGTATTGAACATTCCCTGTATGGCGTGGACATTGACCCCGGCGCGGTAGAGATCGCCAAACTGAGGCTCTGGCTCTCCCTGGTGGTGGATGAGGAGGATATTAAGAACATCAAGCCCCTGCCGAATCTGGATTACAAAATCGTCTGCGGCAATTCATTGCTGGGCGTGGAGAAGACTCTATTTAATAATCAACTCTTCGAAAAATTGGAACGACTCAAACCGCTTTACTTTAACGAAACGAACCCTACAAAAAAACAGGCATACAAAAAACAGATTGACGACCTGATCAGCCAGATCACCAAGGGTCATACGGAATTTGATTTTGAAGTTTATTTTTCCGAAGTGTTTCATGCGAAAGGCGGATTTGATGTGGTGATTGCGAATCCGCCGTATGTACGAATGGAGAACTTTAAGGGGCTTAAAAACACTCTTAAAAAAGAATATAAAGCTTTTCATCCAAGAGCCGATCTCTATTGCTACTTTTTAGAACTCGCTTACAACATATCTAGACCAGGTGGAATATCCACATATATTAGTTCGAATAAATATTTTCGATCGGGTTATGGCAAGCCGCTTCGTGGCCTTTTGTCACAAAAAGCTACAATCAAAACAATCATAAACTTTTCTGGTACTAGAGTATTTGATACTGCAGCCGTTGATACTGCTATCATCATTTTTCAGAAACCAGCAAAAGAAGATAGTAAATTTATTTTCGTAGAAATATCGAGCCCTATAGAAAACGATCAATTTGAGCGTTATGTTCTAGAGCAAGTCGTTGCTTTCAATCAGAGAGAACTCATAGAAAATGGGTGGGTGTTTACAGCTGCCGAGATCAGTCCAATTATCAGCAAGATGAACCTCTCTGGAACTCCACTAAAACATTACGGTTTGCGTGTAGTGCGTGGGATCGTCTCAGGAGCAAAGGATGTCTTTGAGGTTAACGAGAACAAGAGACAAGCTTTCCTTAAAGATAATGGGGCACACGAATTGATTAAGCCTATTGTGCATGGCAAAGAGATACATCGTTGGCAATTTACGAAGCCAAAAAAGTACATTCTTTTTATCAAGCGAGGGGTAGATATTAAGAAATACCCACAAATTTATGAACATCTTGAGAAAAACAAGAAAGTTCTATCAAAAAGAGCCACTGTTGGAACACACCCTTGGTATGAGTTACAACAACCCCAAATGGGAATTTACGAAGAATTTGAAAAGGTCAGGATTATCTATCCGGATATTTCTGAAAAGCCTCGATTTGCATTAAGTCCAGCAGGTATCTATTGCGACAATACGACATATAATCTGACAACGGACTCGAAGTATATTCTTGCAGTATTGAACAGTCGCTTGGTGGATGTTTTTTACAAAAGTATCGCGAATGCTTTGGGAAATCGCGCGGTAAGATATTTTTCTCAATATGTGGAGCAAATTCCAGTTCCGGTGGCTGACAGCAAAAAGCAAAAACCGCTCATTGATCTCGTTGACCAAATCCTCGCCATCACCAAAGATGATGACTATTTGGAAAACCCAGCGAAACAAGCAAAGGTCAGAGAATATGAAAGGCAGATCGACCAATTGGTGTATGAATTGTATGGCCTGACAGAAGATGAAATAAAAATAGTGGAAGAGACTATTAAATGAGAATGTTTTATCTTATCGGAAGTATATTAGTATCTTCAATAAAAAAATTATTTAGAGAACAACCTGATATATTACTACATACAGATGATTCCACAATGACTGAGTGGAACTTAGGTCATCATTTAGCAAATGAGATTTCTAAATATATTTTTTGGTTAAATAATGATCTGGATTTGTCAAAACGTAATTATGAAAATCGCCGTCCAGACATAATCTTTCATAAACGTGGGATAAACGAATTAAATTTTCTTGTTATTGAATTGAAAATTAATGGGGATATAGAAGATGACATTGATAAAATTAAAAATTATTGGATGAGTGAACCATTAAGATATCGTTTTGGAGCTATTATAAACATTAAGTCAGCCGATGATTTTAATATTAATTTATTCCCCAATGATGTAAATGAAAAATATACATTTTCACGTCAAAACAATTCAATATCTGCACCATCGCTTGATCTAAAATATGGTTTTGTTGAACAAGTTAATAGAGTAACAAAAATTATTAACTACGAGAATTTACATAATTCAGGTAATCAGAAGGAAGTGAGGGAATACAAAAAAAGAATCGACCAGATGGTGTTTGATTTGTATGGATTTACAAATTAGAAAATACGGATGGTGTAAGGGTTAGAGTCTTGAGAGATTTGTTTGGAAATGAAATTTACCAAAAAACCGTTAGAATCAATATTTATGCCGATGAAGTTTATGGTAAAGAATGCCCTTATTCGAAAAATATCTGGCATTATATTGGAATAATTATTGAAAATTTGGAATCACCGCTAATAGATGATATTGTCAGTAAAAGATTTATGGATAATTTTGATCAAGATTCGCCGTACTACCATAAAAACAATAAAATTGTTCATTGGAGTGAAATACGAACCGCTGACGCAAAAAATATTTGCAAGAGATGGTTTGAATACATATTAGATCCTAATAAAAGCCGAAAAACATTTTATTCTTGTATCCTGGGATTGAATGATTCTAACCTTAACAAAGATGAATTTGATACTGAAGATGATTTTAATAGCAAGTATAACCGCTTTTTCAGAAGTACTGTTTTATATGCTATAAAGACGTTTTTTAATGGTAAACAAGTTAATGTGGAAAATATTTATCATGAAGAAGGCCAACAGCACTATAATAATTATTTCCCCTGGTATACTATTTACAAACTAAAACAAGAAGAAAATATTCAATTTAATTGTGATGAAATTACATTTTTACCCAAAGATCATAAAATAGATCGACGTTCAAACATTATTCAGCTTTGTGATACCATATTAGGTGTAAGCACTAGTATTATCCACGGAATTGAGAAAAGTAAAGCATCAAAATATCGAGAAGAATTAGCTGATCAATATTGTGACATGTTCAGAAAAATCATTGATAATCCTAGAAATAAAAATAGTCAATATGAATATTACAATCGCATTATAATCAACTTTTTCCCAAAAGAAATAACAGCTCCTGATGATATAAGAAGAAATATGCACCAATTTTATTCGTGTAGACCTTTGTTTTATATTGAACAAAATTCCGGTCAACTGAGGTTTGAATTTTAGAATTTTAAAAAAATGAATATCACATTTCTAAAGAACATTACATATTCTGGAGGATAAAAAATTGGAACGACTCATACGAATTTTTAAAGCAGTGTATCATGAAATTGTTAAACCAAAATCTTTTGTTTTAGGTGAAGCATTCGAACAATACCTCAGGAATTATATTTTTCCACAAGATTTATACTACCTGGAACACCGGTCTCATGATTACAATACAAATCGCAAAGATTATGTGGAAGAATCATTAGATCCGGATTTTTTATTCGTATCTGTAAATAATGAAAAAGAATTTTTTATTGAAGCAAAATATCGATCCTCTTTTAGCAATAATGCTGTTGAATGGTGTAAAGTTTATCAATTATCAAGATATAAAGACGTTAACAGAGATTTACCTGTATTTATAGCATTGGGAGTCGGTGGAACCCCAAATTTCCCTGAGCATCTGTATGTCTTCCCAGTTAAATATATTAAGTATACTAAATTGTATAAGTCATTGCTTAGTAAATATGAATTTAAAGTTGATCGACCAATTCATGTCAGCACATTGTGGAAAATGTTGTAGTTACTCACATATATTGCTGAGCGAAAACATAGCATGCACAGAAGTTTCAATACTAGCATTATCAGTCAGTTAAAGTTTAACAATTAAACTGTTCAAACCTTTCAGCCAACCGATCCCTGTCCGGCCAGTCTCTCCGGTGATATGGTAGAATTATTTTCTGGTTTTCGAGGGACTGAATCCCATATTTCAACATGGGTCCATCCGTCTCTTCCAGTATGTCATGACGGATTTTTATCAAATAATCCGGAGAAATACCAATAATGAATTGATCAAAAGCGGCATGGTGAATTTTACACAATGAAAGTCCGTTTTGTACAATGGGATCACCATGTTCTTGTGTATCAGAGATAATATGCGCTGCATCCAGAAGTTCACGATGTCTTAACCGGCATAAGGCGCATTGGTTTTGATAGGCCGCCAGGACCCTTTCCCTGAAGGATTTCTGATGAAGTCTTTGCATCGTTTGTGTTGTCAGGTAAGATCTCCTGTAGAACGTCTCGGGGTCTTCTTTAACTATTTCTTGCATGATAGCTTTGGACTCATCGACGGCAACCGTAAAGGTTAGGGCGGACATATCATCCTGAATGATAAAAACCGGCCACGTTGCCAGATATTTCCCCTTGTCAATTCCCAGAAAATAGATAAGGGGGATTTGCCTTTGCATCATTTTCCGCAATCTCACATTATCCGGATGATAAGGATCCTTCCCTCTGTAACGGTACTGGAGAAAATTCTCCCGGGTAATTCTATCATCGTATGGACTATTGGCAATGGTTGTGATGGAAAGAGGAAACTCACATGCTTTGGGTTTCCAGATCCCCTGTGGGCCCACTAGGGTAATATGCTGATCGTGAAGGTAAAATCCCGATTCCAGGAGTTTTCTTGGAAGAACTTCATCATATAAACGAACCTGTTGCTCAAGCCAATCAAATGCAGCTATACGTATTTGTTCGTTCACACGGTATCCTTAGCGATTATTTTAATATTATCATTTCTACTTTTTTAATATAGGTTAAATAATAATTAAAAGAAATCATTTGGTGTTTTAATGCAGTCTGTATCTCTGGTTTCAAAATGCACCCTGCTATTCACCCGGCACTTTCCCGGTACATTTACCCGACGATCACAATCCACTTGCTTCTACTTTTTAATACATTCAATGAGAATATCTTTTTCAGCCCTTTTATTTCAAAAGTATGATTTTTCCCGAGACGGTCCGATCCCCCTGGCGGAGTACGGACAGGTAAACACCGGAGCTGAGGGGCTGGCCATCCGGCGAGCTGCCATCCCAGTGGTATGAATGTTTCCCGGCGGCCTGATATGTGTCTATCAGACGGGCTACCGCTTTTCCCGATACATCAACGATGGTAAGGGTCACATGTCCCCCCTGGGGGATGGTATACGAGAGGGTGGTGGACGGGTTGAAGGGATTGGGAAAGTTGGGATGTAAAACCGGCGTTCGGGGGATCCTATTTTCAGCATGTGCCACATTGACAGGCGACGGGTTGAATATTTCCGCCGCTTCACTCAGGGTGACAAAGGCAAGTCCCCGGCCATAACGGGTCCTGAGGGAATCCAGCAGTTCTGCGGTCCAGGCGATGACCCGGCCGTTTTCATATCCCTGCCGGATAAAAGGATCATGAAGTAACAGACAATAATAGCCGTCAGATTGCCGCTTGGATTCAATTTCCGATAATGCTGTCCGGAGTTTGGCGTGATACTCCGATTCCGACAGGGTCCAGGTGTATTCACTGTGGGGTGCCAGGTTGTACAGATGACCGTAAATCGAATCCCGGGTGCTGCCCGTGGTTGATATCAATTCGATATCATGATCCAGCAGTACCCGGTACGTGGTGGTATCGGCCTGATGGCCCGGCGGGACAAAACTCCGGGGGATGACCTGAAGACTATCCCAAAGTATGTCCATTCCCTGCCGGATCATCTCCGCCTGGACTTCATAGGTATGATGCGTGGCCGTGGATGAACAATACATTTCATGGCTGGACTGACCACATGTGGGACATATATGATTGTACCCGTGGAGGACGATTTCATGTCCCCGGACCACCGACTCCCTTAAATCCCGGGTGAGTTGCCCCTCCGTGTTTTGGGTTTCGATGAGACGATGGGGAATCACAGCCCACGAGACCTTCCCGCCACGACTTTCAACCGCTTCCTGAAAATCGATGATCCGCCGGGGCTCCCAATTTGTCCGGGACTGGATATCATCCACACGAATGATAAAATAAAATTTTTCAATGGCAAACAGGGATGAATAACTGAAAATGACAATGAGAAAAAGTAAATATTTCAAGTAGTTCCGGCCCGGAAATCCGGGATATGTTTCGGGATGTGTGATGTGATTTGTCAGCTGCTTATGTTGTGTGATCATATATCCATTTCTCTGAGATAAAATTTTTTATCCTGACGATCATCTGCGGCTCATCAGGGAGTGGATTCCATGAACCAGGGTTAACAGGGGTGCTTTATAAACCATCCGGGGACCTGCATAGCGCATTACGGCACGAATCTGTTGCCGCATGTCCGTCCGGTAACAGTGAACGGGACATCGGGCACACACAGGTTTTCGGGGATGGAGAGGACATGCCTCCAGGCGGGCAAGGGCGTAGGTTTTGAGTGCGTCGCACTCCGGACACAATCCGTCATGGGTTTGATGGACTCCGCGACAATAAATTCCGATCATCTTTGTCATGGTGACCGGTTCGTATCGCTGAAAAAAATCATATAAACGATGTGACGTCATACCCTGTCCAAACCAAAAGAGCGGCTCTGTGGCCGCTCATGGATGTTTTCAGTTCTGCAGAAGGACACCTGATGCTGTGACGAGTCTCCACGGTTATCGATACAATCCCATACGGCGGGATCGTAAACACTCATAATGCCTTCTTAGCCGCAGGACACGTCCTGCTGCTACTGCGGTAATGCTGTCATGGCAAAGACCATGACAAAGAGGGCGACGGTTTCGATTACACCCAGGACCATAATGTAGTTACCGAATCCTTTGCCGGTTTCTCCCAGGGCGTCTGATGCCCGGGCACCGGCTTTACCCTGCATAAAGGCACTCATACCCATGGCAAGTCCGCTCAGGGCACCGATAACCATGGCATATCCGCTGGTTTCAGCCGTCCAGGACACTCCCTGAATGGCATTCCGCAGAATCATTCCATAAATCGTTTGGGACAATGGGGCTCCTACAAAAGCTACCAGAATAAAGGGAGCCGCTTTATTGGCGGCAAATGCCTTTTTCCAGGCTCCAATGGCAGCCATGCCTGCAACACCGGTCCCAAGTGCCGATCCTATCGCAGCCAGCGTTAACGAAAAATTCATATCACCCAACATTGCAAAATCCATTCTATTCTCCTTTTTTTTTAGTCGGCAGTCGGCAGTTGACAGTCGGCAGTCGGCAGTCGACAGTCATCAGTCGGCAGTCGACAGTTCAACCTGTGAAATGAGTGAAGCGTATTTCACAGGGTCGGCAGTCATCAGTCGACAGTGGACAGTGGACAGTCGACAGTCGGCAGTTGGCCCTGTGAAATGAGTGAAGCGTATTTCACAGGGTCGGCAGTGCTTCGCGGAGTAGTCACCACTCTAAACTCATAACTCCTGCTCAGAGGCAGGCAACAGTCTGCCCTTACCACTCTCAACTCTCAACTCTTAACTCTCTTTAAACGGTTCATATTTCACACCGGACCATTCCATTCCCAGATGGCCTGAGAATTCCAGCATGTTCAGGCGCACACCATGGACGATGATGGACATGGCTCCCAGTATGATATTCAGACCATGTCCCAGAAAGAGGATAAAGGCGGCGATGAGTCCGGAAAAAACGCTGCTGATTCCATCCCCAATGGCCATCTGATTGAAACTGTAAGCCACAACCACCGATGCATATCCCACGGCAAAAAGTCTCAGGTAAGAAACCACATCGGAGAAACCGCTGATCATATCCAGGGGCAGGTTGCCCAGGGTACTCAGGGCACCTTTTATGATGCCTTTTTCCGTGGCGGAAAAGAAAAGTGCCATCAGAAAACCAATGGCCAGAAGCCAACCGCCAAAAGACGGCATCGGCTTGTTGAGTACCAGTTGCCCCGCCAGAAAATATACACCCCAAATAATCATGGCCCAGCCAAGTTGTCCCACGGCATTCAGCGAATGTCGCAATTTCCAGGCATTGATAAGGTGGGCAATGGTCAGGTGAACGGCACCAATGATAAAACACATGGCCATCATAAAGGTCTGGTTATCATTGAAAGCTGCAGGGTTTTTCAGATCGAAACTGGAAACAGACGGAATGATAAACTGCTGTAGAAAAGGAATAGAAGCGATGGTTTCGGAACCGAACCAGGTCCCGCTGATGACTCCCCACAGAAAAGTTGCCCCACCCAGGATATACATAAGTCTGAAGGGTTCCGGCGGAAATTGTTTCATCCGTGTCCTGGCCCACGCGGTGATCCCGATGAAAAGCAAACCGTATCCGGCATCACCAATCAACATGGCAAAAAAGAGGCTGAAAAAGATCAAAAACCACATGCTGATATCGTATTCCCGGTAACCGGGGACCGTTCCCATAAAATCAAAGACCGGTTTGATGACATCTACCCATTTGGGCGTTTTAATCAGGGTCGGTGGAAGATCCTCTTCCGAGGGTGTTTCCAGTACATATCCCCATCCATACTTGTCAGCGCCCTTTTTGATGATGTCTTTTTTCTCTTCGGGGATAAATCCTTCCAGCAGCAGAACCGGTCCTTCTTCGGCCATGGAATCACGGACTTTGGCCAGTTTCAGGTCTTTTTCCGCCGACTGGATATATCCCTGAATTTTTTCCACATCCCCGGTGTACTGCCATAATTTTTTTGACAGGGCTTTCAACTCTTTTTCAATTTCCCCCTGTTCCTCCCGGATGGCTTTATATTCCATGGGAGGAAAAACTTCTTCTTTAAAGGGAAGCCTTTCGTCTTCACGTTGCGCAACAAGCACCAGGCGGACGTCGTTCTTGTCCCCGCCGATTTCAAAAACCCACGCATCCCCGGGGATATCCTCAAGGGCGGAGCGGGATGTGGCATACAATTTGATAAAAAGACCTGATTTCGCCAGTTTTTTCACATCTTCCAGGGATATTTTCCCCCACCGATCATACCAGGCTTCCATGTCGGAGAGCTCTGACAGGCGCTGGGTCAGTGTAGACCGTAGCTCATCAATTTCCAGGATGTCATCGATTATATCCCGGGCGCTTTCTTTCCCCGGTTTACCCGGTTCTTCCGTTTCAGGGACAAGGCGAAAAGCTTTTTCAGCCCTGTTCAGCTTTTCCTCAAGACGGCTGATATCTTCACTGATGACGGACCGGGGAATATTTATGTGAACCACTCCCATCTTCCGCAGGGTTTTCAGGGCGCTATCCCTGTCCTGACGACTTACCAGGAGTGTTACTTTTTGCATGGGTACGATCATAGTCGGTATTCAGGTCTGTCACGCCGGCAGACGTTTCAGACCGCTTCCTCCATCTTTTTCTTTTCCAGTTTGGATTTGGCAATTTTCCCCCGGACCACGGAAGCTGTCTGCTGATCGCCCAGAAAAATCCGGATTTTCCGTAGATTTTCCCGGGTTTGGGGAATGAGGATTTTATCAAACAGGTTGATCCGCTGGACCGTTGTGCGAAGTTCTTCCTGGATGATTTCTTCCTGCTGTTTCAAAATATCAATTTCTGCATTCATGGCGACAAATGTCTTGATGGTTTCAATCCCCTCATCCACCCAGAAAGGATATTCCATGAGGTCGTAATCCACATCCTCAAAGCTTATCCCTTTAAAAAGGGGAATGTCTGAACCGGCAATATTCCCGGTTTCGGTTTCAATTTCCTGAAGAGAAAAGAGTGAACCGATATCCACCTCTTCCCCAAAAACTGCCACCCATTTTTCCAGCTGGGTTTTCATGGATTCATACTGCTTTTTCAGTTTTTCGATCTCATCCTGAATCCGCCGGATTTCCGATAATAACTGCTGTTTTTTTAATTCAAGGGTCGGAAGATAACGGGTATACCGTTTCAGAGCATCCTTTTGCTTTTTGAATTCGTTTTTTGTCAGTTTTATCTTTGCCATAAAGCCTTTATGAGTTAAGAGTGGTGAGTGATGAGTGGAGAGTTAGAGTGGTGAGTTATGAGTTGAGTTTTGAGTTTTGAGTGCTGAGTGCTGAGTCTGGTTGACGTCGTCTGTCTCTTAGTCTCCCCTTCACTCTTTCTCCCCGTCTCCCCTTCACCTTAGGGCCAGAATTCTTTCACCAGTTCGGTCCGGAAGCCGGTTTCGTCCGGAGTAAAGCATTCGGCCAGTGTTTTCCAGCCGTTATCCAGGGCTTCTTCCAGAGGGATATTCACTTTCAGGCTCATCATCCGTTCTTCAAAGAGTTTACCGTATTTGAGCAGTTTTTTATCCCATTCACTCATGCGGAAACCCATAGAGCGTTTTTCTTCCGTTTCCTGGTACTGGGCATAGAGCTGGATCATACCATCCATAATCGCCCGGTGGTCTTTCCGTGTATTGTCATTCACCTGCTGTTTCAGACGGCTCAGGGAACCGAAGGGTTCGATACGGCCGTTTCTCAAATAGAACTGGCCTTCCGTAATGTAACCCGTATTATCGGGAACGGGATGGGTCACATCATCGCCGGGCATAGTGGTTACGGCTAAAACCGTAATGGAACCGGCATCGTCGAAATCCACGGCTTTTTCATAGCGGGCGGCGAGCTGACTGTACAGGTCACCGGGGTAACCGCGGTTCGAAGGAACCTGTTCCATGGTAATGGCAATTTCCTTCATGGCATCGGCAAAGTTGGTCATATCGGTCAGGAGGACCAGCACATCTTTGCCATCCAGGGCGAAGCGTTCCGCCACGGCCAGAGCCAGATCGGGGACCATAAGTCCTTCCACAACCGGATCCGAGGCAGTATGTACAAAGAAAACGGAACGGTTCAGTGCCCCGCCTTTTTCCAGTTCATTCCGGAAAAACATGTATTCATCAAATTTCAGTCCGATTCCCCCCAGAATGATCATATCCACTTCCGCCTGCAGGGCGATCCGGGCCAGGAGTTCATTATAAGGTTCACCGGATACGGAAAAAATAGGCAGTTTCTGGGATACCACCAGAGAATTAAAAAGATCGATCATGGGAATATTGGTCCGGATCATGCGTTTGGGAATAATACGTTTCGCCGGATTTACGGAGGGGCCGGCAATTTCGATCATATTGTCGGTAAGGGCAGGTCCTTTATCTCTGGGTATGCCGCTTCCGTTGAAAATCCGTCCCAGCATATCCTCCGAATAGGCGACCTTCATGGGATGGCCTAAGAATCGGATCTCGTCATTGGTGGAAACACCCTTGCTCCCGGCAAATACCTGCAGGGACACAATATCCTCTTCAATTTTGATCACCTGAGCCAGTGTTTTCCCCCGGGAAGTGGTAACTTCCGCCAGTTCCTCATAGGCTATGCCTTCTGCGCGGACTGTAATCACATTACCCACAACACTGAGAATTCTATTGTAAACTTTTTTCATTCGTTATCTCTCCTTCTACGCCACCGCTTTTTCCGCAAGGGCACTCTTCAGGTGCTTCTCAATGAGTTTTTCCTGTTCCTTAAATTTATCCTCCTCCATGGGAATGTAATTCCAGTCCAAAATCAGCTGCCGGAGGGCATTAAAGAATTTTCTTGCTTCTTCTTTGTTATTGAAAGAAAAGGCATCAAAGAGAATATCATAAATTATTTTAAACGTATATTCCTGACGTTCGGAGTCACAGGATGCTGCCACGGGATCAAATCCATCCTGCTGGAGATAGACGGCATCCAGCAATTCACTTTTCAGATAGACTACGAAATCTTCGAGGGATGTTCCTTCCTCACCTACAACCATCATCATCTGGTGGACATCATTTCCTCTGCGGAGAACTTCATGTGCAGCCTGGACTTTTTCCAAGGGGATAACGCCTTCGTATTTGCTCCAACTGTCCAGCGGGTCGATTGCTGGATAGCGGCGGGCATCAGAGCGGGCTCTTGACAGACCGTGAAAAGCACCAACCACTTTCAATGTGGCCTGAGTCACCGGTTCTTCAAAGTTTCCGCCGGCCGGACTTACCGTTCCGCCGATCGTCATACTTCCGTAAGTACCGTCGGGGAGTTCCACATAGCCTGACCGTTCATAAAATTCCGCAATCCGGGATTCCAGATAGGCGGGAAAGGCCTCTTCGCCGGGAATTTCTTCCAGTCTTCCGGAGACTTCCCGCATGGCCTGAGCCCATCGTGATGTGGAATCAGCAAGGAGCAGCACATCCAGTCCCATCTGGCGATAATACTCACCGATGGTCGCAGCGGTATAGACAGAAGCTTCCCGGGCTGCCACGGGCATGGAGCTGGTGTTGCAGATGATCACCGTTCTTTCCATCAGGGTTTTTCCTGTGCGGGGATCCTCCAGTTTTGGAAATTCCCGAAGGGTTTCCACAACTTCGCCTGCCCGTTCGCCGCAGGCGGCAATAATCACAATATCCACATCGGCATAACGGCTGGTAAGCTGTTGAAGTACGGTTTTACCGGCACCGAAAGGACCAGGGATACAGTAGGTTCCGCCTTTATTCACCGGGAAAAAAGTATCCACAATCCGGATACGGGTTGACATGGGTTTAACAGGGACCAGTTTTTGGTTATAGGCATCAATGGGTATTTTCACCGGCCAGTCAAAAATCATGGTTACGCTGTGTTTATCACCGCGGCTGTCTGAAAGAACAGCCACTTCATCGGTCACTTTATAATCGCCTTGCTTAGCAACAGATTCTACCGTGTATTCATCATACAAGTTGAAAGGGACCATAATCTTATGTTTAAAAATCCCTTCGGGGACAGTCCCAACAGCCATTCCGCGGTAGATCACATCCCCTTTTTTAACTACAGGTGTAAAGGTCCATTTTTGCTCCAAATCGATGGCATCAAGGACAACACCCCGGGGCAGAAAAAAGCCATGGGCTTCCGCCAGATCATTCAGTGGATTCTGAAGTCCGTCATAGACCCGGCTTAAAACACCGGGACCCAACTGAACCGAGAGCATTTCCCGGGTAAATTCCACCGGATCACCTACTTTAATGCCTTTGGTCAGTTCATAGACCTGCATATATGCCAGATCACCCTTTATTTTAATCACTTCCGATTTCAGCCGTTCATCACCCAAAACCACATAGCCTACTTCATTTTGGACAATACTGCCTTTAAACCGGACCGAGATCATATTTCCGCTGATGGACGTTATAAGCCCCTTCACCACATCAATCATTCCAAAACTCCTTATTACATCCTTCTGTCCATCCGGTTAAGCTGCCGGGCAGAGGGACGGACAATTTGTTTATTAAATTTTTCATTAAGCCTGATTTTCCTGATCTTCATTTTCAGGCCGGGACAGCTTTTCAGAAACCACAGCCTCGAATTTTTCTGTTCCTTTTTCTCTGTCAAATGAAGAGAGGCGTTCCAACAACTGGAGTTTCAGTGCTGTTATGATTAAAAAATCCATATCAGAATAGTGCCCGAATTCCAGTTCATTAAGAAAAGCCCACCTGTAGCGGATCAGTTTTTTTTCAATTTCCAGAGGATTGCCTTCTTTCACCAGATTCATGGGAATGCCTTCCATCCGGTATTCATAATCCTCATTCCGGGCTTTCCGGAATTTTGCCAGTTCCCGGCGGAGGTGGTTTTCAAAACGAACAAAGCGGGGACCTGCAGTTGTATGGGAGTTCACGCTCAAATAATCATCAATGTTTGCAGAAACAAGTTTTTTATAATCTTTATCTGTGAGCCATTTCGCTGCTTCTCCAAGAAACCACGCATAGGTCGGCATGTCATCCATTTCCGGAGAAAGGAGAGGTATCTGGGCTGCAAGATAATAGTACTTATCCATTACTTACCTGTTTTTTCTTCCAGCAGTTCAGACAGTTTCGGATTCAGAAAAAAGCGCAGGGATTCCAGAAGGGCATCATCGGTAAAATCGTAGGTCATATCATCATCTTTCATTCCGATGCGGAAGCCGAAGGCCACTTTTTTATCCAATTTGATATCAACACCTTGTTTAGCTTCCTTTTTCAATTCTTTCATAATAAGGGATGTGAGTTTATCAGCGTCTGCTTTACCAACAAGAACGCTCACATCTTTCCCTTTAGCCCACGTATCCATGAGTTTCAGGATCATATCCCGGAGCAGTTCTTCATCCAGTTTTTCATCAATTTTCTGTTTTAAAAGCCGGTCGAAAAGTTTATTAAGTTCTTTTTTAAGGGAGAGGACCGTATCCCGGGCAGCCTGACGAATGGAAGCTTCGGCATTTTCAAGGAGTTTTCTCGCTTCTTTTTCAGCATCTTCCCGGATTTTATCAGCATCTTTTCCGGCTTTTTCCAGAATTTCATCTGCATCTTTCCGGGTTTTTCCGAGAATTTCAGCCGCTTTTTTATCTGCAGCGCCTACACCTTCTTCTTTAATCTTTTTTATCAGATTTTCCAATTTAACTTCCATCTTATCTCCTTCGTTACCGAATCATACCTTTTTTGAAATTCCCCATAAGCTTGTGAGGGCTGTATTCATATAATATTTTTAATAGCTCAGCGTTAAAGTTAAGAAGATCCGGAAATTATTCCAATTTTTCAGTAAAATTCTCGTTCAGGTTTTCTGATTCCGGTTCCTCATTTTCCATAGAGCAGATACCGGTATAAAATGCACCTTCCTCGATGATCAGTTTTGAGGCCTTGAGTGTTCCTTCAAGCCGTGAATCGGCACTTAACGCAACTTTTCCGGAAGCTTTAACTCCTTTTTTAACAGTACCGCTAATATATATATTCCGGGCTGTTATTGTTCCCGTTACAACACTTCCCGCCGTTATACTGACGGTTTCATCTGCTGTAACATTTCCATAAACCCGGCCGGCAATGACCAGGCTTCCCCGGATAATAATATCCCCTTTGATTTCCGTATCATCACCAATAATCGTATATGTTGGTTTTTCTTTCATCTTTCCCGGCCCCTTACAGAATATTCCGGAATGTACAGGGAAGGATCCAATGCCTGACCATTTCTGAGAATCTCAAAATGCAGGTGTGGTCCCGAGCTGTAGCCGCTGTTTCCGGACAGGGCAATTCTTTGACCCCGTTCCACTGATTGGCGGTTCCGGACCAGATTTATACTATTGTGTCCATAAACGGTTGCATAACCTGAACCATGACTTATAATGACTGTATTTCCAAGTCCCAGAGACCAGCCAGAAAAAACAACCCAGCCGGATGCTGCAGAGAGGATGGGTGTTCCTTCGCGGCATGCGATATCAATTCCTTTATGACGGTCTGTAAAAAGTTCAGAAATACCAGCATCAAAGCCTTGTGTAATCAGACCTTTTACAGGGGCTAAAGAGGGGACATTATCTAAAATTACAACATCTCTTCTGATGGAAGGAGCATGAATTGTCAGGGTATCCGGAGCTGAAAGGCTGTCTATGGATGCCATCATATCCACGCCCAGTATACGGCGGACATACTGATACATGGACTGCATTTTCCTGAAATCCTCCATCATCTGGATATATCGGGCGCGGTCGCTTTCCAGTTCAGTTACTTCCCGGTGGAGGTTTTCATACCGTGTGGCTCTGGGAATGAGAAAAATGTAGGAGACAACGATCAGTATCAGGAATACGGCTGATAAAATAAATAAAAAACGAAGAACCCGTGCATTGACCTCAAACATTTTCTGAGGGCCGTGGTCTGAGGGTATAAGACAGATGGTATATTTCTTTTTATTCGCCATACATGTTAATACTGAATGGTATCAAAGAGTTCCACAAGCCTTTCCAGGTCTTCAGCAGAATAAAAATCGATCTCCAGTTTGCCGCCCCGTGAAGCGGAACGGATCCGAACCCGGGTCCCAAGGGTTTGCTGAAGCTGTGATTCGACTTTTTTATGGTAGGGATTTTTCGGGCGTTCCTTTTTTTTATCAGCCGTGGCAGCAGGCTGTTCATTGATACGCCGGACCCATTCTTCAACGGATCTGACACTCAGTCCGTCCCGAAGTATTTTATGATAGAGATTAATTTTCTGAGTTTCGTTTTCCAGTCCCAGAATCGCCCGGGCATGTCCGGTGCTGATTTTCCGGTCCCGAAGCCCGTTCAAAATTTCATCCGGCAATTTTAAAAGACGGATGCTGTTTGTTATAGTACTCCGGTTTTTCCCCACCTTTGTTGCCACAGATTCCTGTGAAATCCCGTATTTTCCGATGAGAAGTGAATATCCCAGAGCCTCGTCTACAGGATTCAGATCTTCCCGCTGAATATTTTCGATGAGTGCCAGTTCCATCATCTCTTCATCTGTTGCCACATCAATGATATAGGCGGGTATGGTCTCCAGTCCGGCAATTTTAGCGGCACGGACCCGCCTTTCACCGGCGATCAATTCATAACCGCCGTTTTTCCTGTGAACCGTAACAGGCTGGATAATGCCTTTTTCCCGGATTGAACTAACCAGTTCATTCATTTCGTTTTCATTAAACATTTTTCGGGGTTGTAAGGGATTCATGGAAATAGCGGACAGGTCTATCTCATTCAGGTTTTCCCTGGCATCTTCTGTCTCAAAATTGGGGATCATGGCACTCAGTCCGCGCCCCAGAGCTTTATGCTTTCGGTTTGTCATTCCTGATAAATTCCTTTGCGAGCTCCATATAATTTTTTGCGCCTGTAGAATGAATATCAAACGTTATAATGGGTTCCCCGTAACTGGGTGCTTCACCCAGTCTTACATTCCTGTTAATGACGGTATGGTAAACCTTATCTCCGAAATACTGTTCCACTTCACTTTTCACCATATGGCTCAAATTCAGGCGGGAATCGTACATGGTCAGTAAAATGCCTTCGATATCCAATTTCCTGTTCAGATTTCGCTGAATCAGACGAATCGTATTCAGAAGCTGGGTCAGTCCTTCCAGTGCAAAATATTCACACTGAATCGGGATCAGAACGGAATCGGAGGCAGTAAAACTGTTCACGGTGAGGACGTTTGTAGAGGGCGGGCAGTCAATAAAAATATATTCATAGAGCGGAACAATGGACCGGATTGCTTCTTTAAGCCGTGTTTCTCTTGCAAGCATGTTGACCATTTCCACTTCAGCTCCTACAAGACGGGGATTGGCAGGCATCACTTCCAGAAAAGGAATGGCTGTTTTTACAAGCGAATTTTTAGCCGGTTCATTACCGATAATAACTTCATACGTTGTATTTTTAACACCATTCACATCGATGCCCAGTCCGGATGTTGCATTGGACTGAGGATCAATATCTATAAGCAGTACTTTTCTTTCCATAGCGGCAATGGAAGCGGCCAGATTGATCGCCGTTGTTGTTTTCCCAACGCCCCCTTTTTGATTTGCAATTGATACGACTTTGCCCATAATTCATCCTGTATTTTCCAGCGTAAGAATTTACTCCGCGGGAGTTTTTTAAACAATGATTGTTTTGAGAGTTATGAGTTCTGAGTTCTGAGTGCTGAGTTGGAGTTTAGAGTTAAGAGTTTGGTTTTGTGAGTAAATTAAGGTATAGTTTTTTTCTATACTTATATTTTATCATAAATAACGGGGCTGTCAGGTTAACTGTGTAAACTGGTTTCATTGAAAATATATTTCTTTAATTGGGGTACAAAGTAAATTAAGAGTTGGGAGAAGATTTCACCCCAGTCCCGGGCTTTTTGCCGGCCCCACTTTTTTTCTATATTCTGAACAACAAGATATCCCAGTTTGAAAGCAGCAGGTTCTCCGGGAAGCGCCCCTTTCGTTTTAAATATTTTACGGACCTGCCGGTTAAAACTTTCAATGGGATTGGTTGTATAAATTATCTTTCTCAGGGGTTGTGAGTATGTGAAGAGGGTCTGTCAGCAAATAATAAAAATTTTAAGATCCATCATCCTCACATCCAAAAACCGTCATAATCATTCCACACCAAAAGTATAGCCAATAAAAAAACGTATCTCACCCACTTAACCAAACTCAAAACTCAAAACTCAAAACTCAAAACTAGTACTCAACACTCTTCACTATCAACTCACAACTCCCGTTCATCTTTTTTCTTGTCAACAACCAAGAATCAGAATAAATTTATCTGCTTTTTCAGATATGCCCAGGTGGTGAAACTGGCAGACACGCTAGGTTCAGGGTCTAGTGGGATTACTCTCATGCGAGTTCGAGTCTCGCCCTGGGCACAATCAGAAATCATATAAGATTTTATAATAATGAGCAGGAATTTTTCTTTTGTTTTCATAATAAAAAAAGGTGCCGGTAAAAACCGGCACCTGTGATTATATGCATTCCGGAGTTAATCCGGACATTTTACATTTAGCGGAGCAGGATCATTTTCTGATAAGCAGAGAATTTTCCGGCAGTCAGTTTGTAAATGTACACACCTGAGCTGACTGTATTTCCTCTGGCATTTGTAGCATTCCAGACGAAATTGTATGAGCCGGCATTCAGATCACCCATGAAGAGTTCATTCACACGGTTACCCAGAATATCATAGATCACCAGGGAAACATTTTCAGCTTCCGGCAGATCGAAGGAAATGGTTGTAACCGGGTTGAACGGGTTGGGGTAATTCTGTTTCAGGGCATATTTTTCAGGAATCATATTATCCGAAACAGATGTAATATGGAAGCTTACATTATCGGAGCGTTCTGATTCATTGGCTGAATAGTCGGTCGCAGTTATGGAATAGAGGTATGTATTACCCGGGGTCATATCTTCATCCGTATACTGAAGTTCAACGGTATGATCCAGCAGGGCAAATTCACCGCTGTTCACGCTTCTGTAGACACTGTAGTATTGGATGGGTTCCATTTCAACCGGATTCCAGAATATCTGGGGTTTGCCGTCCAGTTCAACAATACCCAGTCCAGTAGGTACAACCGGCGGCAGATTGTCGTGAGCCATACCGCTTACAACATTAGATCCCCATGCCTGATTGTAGCCTACAGCGACAACTGCAAAGTATGTTAACACATCATTGTGAAGGACAGGAACCACAGCCTGATAATTCATCATACCCGGTATGGCCATAAAGACATTGCCCGGGAAGTGGAGCCAGCCTTTAAAGCCGGGAGCCTGAGGATCCTGTTCGGACATAAGGACCACATATGCTTCCACACCGGACCATTCCATAGATTCGTTTGTCTGCCATGTGAAGATGGCTTTACCGCCATGATCTTCGAGAACATCCTCAACAGAGACAGCTCTTGGACCATAAGTTGCATTGTGTGAGAACATCACGATATCAAATGTATTTTCTGGATCGGGAACCGTCCACATAGTATTTACAGTCTGATAATCATCATGTTCTGCATGGACCCAGTATTCACCCGGAACAAGTCCAAGTGTATAATTACCGTTCTCATCACTAAAGGTAAAGCCGATATAACTATCGCTTTCCCAATAGATAAAAGCATCGGGGATACCCATACCCTCAGGATCTGTTACACGGGCACTGACGGTTTCGGACAATGTGGCAGGTGTCAGGACAAGTTCAATATCTGTATCCTGATTAATATCGAAGTCAAAATTACCGGCATTGAAACCGTTTGCACCGGCTTTCAGATTCAGATTACCCAAAGGTACCCACAATCCGAAATATCCGTTATCATCTGTCCAGATGTGATGGTCTCCATATTCATCATAATGCCAGACAATAGCATTGGGAAGCGGATTTGTGCCGTCGGTAACCTGACCATTAATCCAGGCCATATCACCGATTGGATCGAGATAGATATTGTAATCAACAATGGGGCCGTCTCCAACCCAGATATAATCGTTATATGTCATAAAGCCTTCGGCTTGAACCGTAAGATCATAATCCGAAAATGGAGTCAGGTCATCAAAGATAAACCAACCGCTTCCATCCGTTACAGCATACAGAGTAAAACCTGTACGATCTCTTAATTCAACATTAGCTCCTGATATGGGTGCAGCGGTATCGTTATCATAGACATTCCCTGAGAAAAAGACATGGGGCTGCTCCGGCGGGCTGACACTGAAATCATATTGCACATTACCCTGAGGAGGAATATAGAGTGTGTCCACATGGGCAGGCATATTCCAATATCCGGGATACCATGCCTCAAGAACGTACGTCATATCGCCGATCAAATCGAACATATAATTACCACCGTCCCAGGTCCAATCCCATACATCAAACATTCCGTCCATCGATCTGACATTGATTTCAACATCATTTAATGGGTTTCCAAATTCATCAGTAACCCACCCATAAAGTACGGCATCCGTTTGGATGATGGTAAAATCAATTCCGGCGGAACCTGAGAAAACCTCACTGTAATGATCGGGAACCGTTACAGGATCTTCCCAGCCGTTACTGGCGACCCACACAAAATATCCATAAGAGGTCCAGCCTTCTTCCACATAGAAACTATCGAGTGCGGAAGATACGGGGACGGCATAATTCCCAAATTCATCAACAGGGGCAATAGAATAACCTAACGGCCATTTATCTGCAATCACAAGAAGATCCGTTAAATTCAATTTTCTGGGAAAACCTACTGTTCCCGTGATGGCATCTTCAAAATAAACCGGATGAAGCTGAATATCCAGCACCTCATTGGATTCCTGGACTTCCACAAAATACTCTCCCCAATAAGGGATCAGGTATTGACCGGCAAGGGAGGATTCACTGAATTCAATTTCATACCATCCCGGCATTACGAGAAATTCATAATATCCCGTTAAATCGGTTGTGGCAGCTATTTCCATGAAGCCGTTATATGCATAGAGTGTAATCCCCGTAACAGGAGTACCCGCGGTGGAAGTAATCACACCGGTGATGGTATGCGTTGCTTCTGCCAGAACAAAATCGGCAACGGGGTTTCCCGGAATTCCAACCGTCTGATAGAATGGATTGGCAAAATATCCCCCATAAAGCATCCATATATCAAGTGCAATAACAGTCCACGGACCTGCGAGAGGTCCTTCAAGTTCTTTGGGAACAGCCAGAGAATACTGACCATTCAAATCTGTTTTTGCCAGAAGGATGACGTCCATGGGTTCTTCTTTCGATTTTACAGGTTCATCCATGGCACCGGGGAATGCGACAACAAGAACATTCGACGCACCCGTCGTATCGTTCAAAAAGACTGTTCCTGTGATGAATGAAGAGGCACCAATCGGTTCTTCCACATATGCAACAGCCATATCCATCATTTCCGTTTGAATATCAACGGCAAGAAGATAAACGATCGCATTTTGTAAAGACCACAGAGGGCCGTCTTCTGCAAAATTTGTAGGAACTGTTATTTCCCATTTCCCGTCATCCGGAGGAGACATATCCATTTCATCGCCGTCTTCAACCATAAAATAGAATTCTTCTCCTCCCATCTCCATGTGGGCAAAGGCATTCAGATCGTCAAAACCAAAGACTTCATCTCCATTATCCACATACATCATTAAAGCAAGAGGACGGTCAGCGGTAATGGTAACAGTTACTTCATCTCCTACAACAAATGAGGCCGTATCCGCACCATTAATCTGAATGGAAAAATCGAGAACGAATTTACTCATTGAACGGGTATAGTCAACTTTCCCCAATTCGACCTTTTCTTTCCACATATTTTTATCCCGTAACAATCTGGGACTGTGTGGCTTATTAATAACTGTTTCTGGTCCGGCTTGGACCTGCTTTTGAACCGGAGACGATGCTCTGAAACTTTGCACGGCTTTTTGAGCTCGCTCCTGCATTTGCGCATCTGTTAATTCAGCCGACAACACACTTGTCAGCATCAGAAGGCATAAACTTGCGATAAGAAATCTTTTCATTTTTAACTCCTCCTAATTTGTTAGGTTTATACTATAATAATACATTTTCAAACACTGTTCAACAGTGATTTTAGGAACGTGACCTGCATCAATTTTTATATAATACGAAAATATCAAATAAGCTAATCCGCCAGGTATTTTTTAGCCATCAGTTCACCTTCGGCAATATTGACTTTTATAAGTAAATATCCACCTCCGATAAAGAGAACAAGAATTGAAAGAATTCCGGTCCGCTGACTACCAGCCAGATAGCCGATTGTTCCCATTAAAAAAGGTCCGAAAACTGCTGCAAATTTCCCCAGCATATTATAAAAACCAAAAAACTCGGCAGATTTTTTCTTGGGGATGATACGTGTATAGAGACTCCGGCTCATGGCCTGAATACCTCCTTGAAAAAGTCCGATAAAAACTGCCAGTGCCATAAAGTGCCAGGACTGATTCATAAAATATCCCAGAATTGTAATCATGCAATAAGCACCTATCGCCACAAGAATGGATCCTTTCACGCCAATTTTCTTTGCAAACCATACATAGCCCAGTGAACCAAAAAATGCGACAAACTGAGTAATTAATAGTGCTGTTATCAGAATACTGCTCTCAAAACCCAGAGAGTCTCCATAACTGACAGCCATACGGATGATGGTATCCACGCCATCAATATAAAGCCAATAAGCAAGGAGAAACAATCCCACAATTTTAAGATGGCGAATATGTTTAAATGTATCTACAAGTTGTTTCCATCCCATAACAAAGGCTTTGTGAAGGGGAACGGAATCCACAAGTTTTGGTTCTTTAACGAAAAGAAAAATGGGAATAGAAAAAACAGCCCACCAAACAGATACACTAAGAAATGACAGTTTTATGGCCGTAGCGCCATCCGGTATTCCGAAAAGACTCGGTTTCAGGAACATAACCACATTCACGGCAAAGAGCAGACCACCGCCAATATAGCCCATGGCAAATCCCAGGCTGCTAACAAAATCCACTTTCTTTTCAGAAGCCACACCGGGCAGGAGAGAATCATAAAAAATATTTCCTCCTGAAAAGCCTACTGTTGCAAAAACATATAATAGAGCGGCAAATTTCCACATTCCCTGGGCGACAAACCAGAGTCCGCCTGTCATAACAACACCTAAAAAAGCAAAAAGAAAGAGAAATTTTTTCTTTGCCGTACCTCTATCTGCAACGGCTCCTAAAAAGGGAGCCAGTAATGCAACAACAATTGAAGCCAGTGAATTGGCCCACCCCAGGTACATAACACTGCGCGCAGGATTGGACGGATCTGCCCAGTACTGGTTGAAAAAAAGAGGAAAAAAACCTGCCATTATTGTCGTGGCAAATGCACTGTTAGCCCAGTCATACATTGCCCAGGAATAAATGGAACGTCTTTCATCTAACATGGTGCCCCCCTGATAAAGTTTGCAAAATATACAACAGACTAAGATGACACACAAAAAAAAGCTTTTACTCCTATAAAAATAGTGAAAAGCGGCCTCCACATCTGCTTTTAATGTGCACAAAGATTGTATTGCATGTCGTTTTTAAATCTTTTATACTTAATCTCGATTTAAAAGGGACACCAAGGTTCACCAGTGAATGTTGTGTTCTGCTGCTCATCTTCAATATAAACATGGTTACCCGGGAAATGTCTCGCTGATGTTATGGATCAATCCATACATTCATTGAAAAAACAGATTTTCAACAAAGCATATATTAATTAAACAGGAGGCGGAAATGGAAAAAAGTGAAGTACAGGAAAAGGTTAAAAAGGTTGTTGCCAATGTTTTAAAACTTGATCCTGAAGAAGTGGTTGACGATGCAAACTTTATCTTTGATCTGGGTGCGGACTCGATGCAGAGCCTGGAACTTGTGGCTGCTTTCGAGGAGGAATTCGACATCGAAATGGATGAAGACAAAGCCCTTGCAATCCAGACGGTATCCGATGCGGTGGAATTCATAGCATCCTATTTGTAATGATTACATTTAATTGAAAGCTAAAATTGAGGCATGAAAAATGAAAGATTTTAAATATAATCTGGATAAACTGTTTTATCCGGATTCTATAGCAGTAGTTGGTACAAATAAAGTTGTGGGGACTGTACCTCACGATATCCTTCGCAACATACTGGATGCGGATTTCAACGGTGTTGTTTATCCTGTAAGCCCCAAGGAACGGTTTGTTGCCGGAATCAAGGCATACCGGTATGTAACGGATATACCGGATCCTGTGGATCTTGCTATCCTAGTATTCCCTTCTTCCGTTATTCATCTGGCCCTTGAACAATGCGGACAGATAGGAATAAAAGCTGTGATCATTATTTCAGCAGGATTTAAGGAAGTTGGCGGAGAAGGCCTCGAACGGGAGAAAAGAGTAAAAGAAATAGCCGATAAATTCGGGATGTCTATTATCGGTCCCAATTGTCTGGGTGTGATCAATACGGATGCCCGTTCTAAGATCAATGCATCCTTTGCCCGCCGCATGCCGGAAGAAGGCAGCATCGGATTTCTGTCCCAAAGCGGGGCTCTGTGTACTGCTGTTCTGGACTATGCTTATGCAAAGCATATCGGTTTTTCCAAATTCATCAGTTTCGGAAACAAGGCGGACGTAACTGAGATTGATCTGCTTTATTATCTGAAAGACGACCCAAAAACCAAAGTCATTCTCATGTATCTTGAGGAAGTGACAGACGGACCGGGACTCATGAAAGCAGCCCAGGCTGTTATAAAGGCAGGAAAACCTGTTCTTATCCTGAAATCAGGAAGGACTTCAGAAGGAGCGAGTGCCGCCGCATCCCATACCGGTTCAATGGCCGGAAGCGACGAAGTGTGTGATGCCGCTTTCCGTCAGGCACGGATCATCCGCTGTCAGGACATTGAAGAGATGTTTAACATTGCCATTGCCTTTGCGTATCAGCCAATTCCCAAATCCAAAAAAATCGCCATTATCACCAATGCTGGCGGACCCGGGGTTTTAACCACGGATGCAGCCATTCATGACGGGCTTGAACTGGCTAAATTTTCTGAAGAAACAACAGAAATCCTGAAGAAAAATCTACCCAAAACCGCAAATATAAAAAATCCGGTGGATGTAATCGGTGATGCCAGGGCAGACCGCTATAATGTTGCTCTTTCAGCAGCATTTAAAGATCCGGACGTCGATGGTGTTTTTGTTATTCTGACACCCCAGTCAATGACGGAAATTGATCTGATCGCCCGTGAAGTTGCAAAAGTTTCAAGTCACTACCGTAAACCTGTTTACACTTCATTCATGGGAGAAGCAGATGTGGCTCAGGGTATCGATGTTCTCCAGCGGAATAAAATCCCTCACTATACCCTGCCGGAATCCATGTGCAGGGCTTTTGCAACTGTTTATCAATTCGGAGTAGAACAAAAAGAACAGCCGAAACAGGTTAAAACCTTCAAAGATGTGGACGATAAAGTAGTTGCGGATATCATCAGCGAGGTGAAATCTTCGGGGAAAAATTATCTCACAGAGGATTTATCCGACAAACTTCTGAAAGCATACGGACTCCCGATCGTTCAGGCGGAAGTGGCTTCATCACCGGAAGAAGCTGTGAAAATTGCCGAATCCATAGGCTATCCCGTCGTTATGAAAGTTGTATCCGATCAGATTATTCATAAGTCGGAAGCCGGGGGAGTTCTTCTGAAAATAAATTCGGCGGATGATGTAAAAAACGGTTTTGAAAAAATACTGAAAAATGCCAATACTTACGATCCCAACGCACAGGTAAAGGGTATCCTTGTAGAACAGATGGTTCCGGACGGCGAAGAAGTCATTCTTGGCTTGAAACGTGATAACAGCTTTGGTCCGGTCATCATGTTCGGACTGGGCGGTATCTATGTTGAGGTTTTCAAGGATGTAAGCTTCCGCGTTGCACCTTTAAGCATGTACGATGCAGAACATATGATCGCCGAGACTAAATCCGCTACTATTCTTCAAGGCATCCGCGGTAAAAAACCCGGGGATATGGAAAAGTTACTCGAGTGCATTCTGCGTTTATCACAGCTGGCCGTAAATCATCCCAGCATCAAAGAGCTGGATATCAATCCCCTGATTGTAAGAGAAAAAGGATTGGGGGCTTTTGTAGCCGATGCCCGGATCATGATATAAACCAATAAAACGAAAGGATTATACACATGCGTATTCTTATCTATGATAATTACGAACATCTGAGTAAATGGGTTGCTCATTATGTGGCTCATAAAATTAATACTGCCCAAAAAAAATCTGATAAACCCTATGTGCTTGGACTTCCAACCGGTTCATCACCAATAGGAACATATGAAGAACTGGTAAAATTGCACAAAGCCGGTAAAGTCTCATTCAAGAATGTTGTTACATTCAATATGGATGAATATGTAGGTATTCCGGAAGATCATTCCCAAAGCTATCATTTCTTTATGTGGGATAACCTGTTCAAACACATCGATATCCCAAAAGAAAACATAAATATTCTGAATGGGAATGCAAAAGATCTGGAAAAAGAGTGCCTTGATTATGAAGAAAGAATCCTCAAAGCCGGAGGTATTGATTTATTTCTGGGGGGAATCGGTCCGGACGGGCATATTGCCTTCAACGAACCAGGCTCCTCACTCTCATCTGTTACCCGTATAAAAACACTAACCTACGATACCATCATTGCAAATTCCCGCTTTTTTGACAACGATATCAACAAGGTGCCGAAGATGGCACTGACAGTTGGTGTGGGAACGGTCATGGCAGCCCACGAAGTCCTGATTATTGTAAACGGATACAAAAAAGCCCGTGCTTTGCAGAAAGTCGTGGAAGAAGGTGTAAACCACATGTGGACCGTATCCATGCTCCAAATGCATCGTCACGGGATTATCTGTTGTGATGACGAGGCCACCATGGAATTAAAGGTCGGCACCATGAAATATTTCAAAGATATTGAACATGAAGCGCTGACCACTTTACCCGGTGTGTAAAGAAAGGGTGATTACATGGCCTATAGAAATTTACAGTTTGTAGAAATTGAACAATTGAAAAAGCAGGGATGTACTGCCGAATCATGGGATTCTGTCCGTGTCCGTGATCCCTTTGATCCGGAGAGAATACATCATGTCCGTTTCTTTGGGAATGTTTCTTTGGGAATCTTTGATGAAGAAGTGACGATTCCGGAAAGAGGAAAACAACCTGCCGGGGTTTATAATTCCACGGTGAGAAACTGTACCGTCGGGGATAATGTTCTGATACAGAATGTTCAGAACCTTCATCAGTATGACATACAGCACCATGCCGTATTGGATAATATCCGGTCCATGAGTGTAACAGGCATTGCATCCTTCGGAAACGGGATTGAAATCGAGGTTCTGAATGAAGGCGGAGGCCGTGAACTGCCCATTTATGATCAACTGTCTGCTCAAATCGCTTACATGCTTGTTCACTTTCGCTATGATAATGCACTGACCAAAAAGCTTCTTTCCCTCATCGGAAATTATTGTGAATCCCGAAAAAGAGACAGGGGAATCGCTGGGGCCTATGTTAAAATTACGGACTCAGGCACAATCCGGAATGTGGATATTGGCGAAGGGACTGAAATATCCGGAGTTCAACTGCTGGAAGACGGTACCCTAACAGGGAGTCACGAAGATCCCGTTAAAATCGGTCAGGCAGTCATAGCCAAACATTTCATTGTGCAATCCGGTTCACAAATCAGTGACGGCGTTTTGCTGGATAAGTGTTTTGTTGGTCAGGGCGTTCGCCTTGGAAAGCAATTCTCTGCAGAAGGATCTGCATTTTTTGCAAATGCGGAAGGTTATCATGGTGAAGCGGTCAGTCTTTTTGCCGGCCCCTACACCGTTACACATCACAAATCCACACTGCTTATTGCAGGGATGTTCTCGTTTTACAACGCGGGAAGCGGTACCAATCAAAGCAATCACATGTATAAACTGGGTCCAATTCATCAGGGAATCCTTGAAAGGGGTGCAAAAACCGGTTCACTGTCCTATATGCTGTGGCCCTGCACGGTAGGAGCCTTCAGTGTGGTAACAGGAAAACACACAACCAACTTTGAAGCGGCTGATTTCCCCTTTTCCTATATTACTGCAGAAGGAGGAAAAAGCCAGCTAACACCTGCTATGAACCTGTTTACGGTGGGAACCCGGAGGGACAGCGAAAAATGGCCTGCAAGAGACAGACGGAAAGACAGCCGGAAGTATGACAGGATTCACTTTGACCTGTTCAACCCAAGGACCATCGGTAAAGTCTTAAAGGGAATGGAAATCCTTGAGGAACTCTCTGAGAAAAGCCGGAAAGAACAGGAATATGTCAGCTGCAAAGGACTGGTAATAAAACGGCTTCTTCTGAGAAGCGGTCTTAAATACTATCGGATTGCCGTTGCAATTTACCTTGGTGAACTATTACTGAAGCTTGTGGAATCACTTTCTCCGGGACAAACACTTAAAGATAAGCTGACAGCCTTACGGCATCAAGAGCCGGAACTTTGGCTTGATCTGGCAGGGATGCTGGTTTCCCGATCCCGTCTGGATTTTTGTACGGAAAAAATTGTCAGTCCGTCAACCAACTCTGTTGAAGATGTCCTGAGCTGCATAAATGAAGCCGCAGATGCTTATGAAGAAGATAATCTGCTCTGGTGGTCCGGACAGATTTTCAAACAGTACGGGGTTGAACCCAAAGACCTGAGCAGTGAACAAATCCGTCAGATTATAGAGAACTGGCAAGCAAATATCCTAAAACTCAATAATATGATTCTGAAGGATGCAGAAAAAGAATTTGATCCGGGAAGCCGTATGGGTTACGGTCTTGACGGAAATGAAGAAATCAGAGATAAAGACTTTGCAGCTGTCCGCGGCACTTATGAAGATAATAAATTTGTCAGGGAATTGTTGAAAGAAAACGCAGACATTGAAATACGGACGGATAAAGCATTAAAGCTTCTCAAGCTGTAAAAAAACATCTGAGTCATCAATACATCCAAACCGGCAGTAAAATCACTGCCGGTTTTATTTGATGACAAAAAAAAGAGGCATTTCTGCCTCTTTTTAATAATCATAGGATGGTTAAAAGCTTTTAGAAATAGTTTTCCCTGTAATCTTTAATCGTTGCTTTTTCTTTAAGAGCCGTGAGGTAAGCCTCCACAGCTGCGTTTTCTTTTTCCCTCAGAAGACGGTTCCGGATTTCTTCTCTTTTTATACGAAAATCCGCTTCATCCACTGCTGACCGTTTACGGGGCTGTATCAGGGAATATCCCTGTCCGGTTTTTACAGGTCCGGTAATATCATTGAGTTTTGACAGCCTGAGCAGATCATTTACGGCAGGATTGTTTCGGAAAAGAACCGGAAGGTTTTTAACCGTTACGTTTTCTTCCGAGCCGAAACGGATTTTGTCACTTTCATCTTTTAGTTTATAAAGATCTTCACCCCGTTGTGCCAGCGCACGGGCTTTTTCCAGACTTAATGTTTCTTTCTTTTCCCGTCTCAACTGGCGTTCAATCGTACTTTGGACTTCCTCAAAAGGTTGAAATGATTCGGGTCTGCTTTCAATTATCTGGGCAACCACAATGAGATTTTCCGTTTCAAACGGTTGTTCTGTAATCTGACCGATTTTATTTCTGAAGGCCCAGCGTGTAAGGCTTGGCATAAAACCCAAACCGGGATAAAAATTGCTCTCTTTTGAAATACCGAACGATGTGGTATCAGCCGTGAGTTTATAGAGTTCAAGGGCTCTTTCAAACCCCTGATCCTCAGCATCATATGTAAAAATACGGGCTTCTCCGGCTACTCTGTCAAGGGTATTGGGACCCGCCTGGATTTTTATCAGAATGTGGGATGTTTTAACCTGTGTGTCGCCGTTTTCAACCTTTCTGTCTTCTACCCGTATCAGATGATAACCGAATTGAGTCAACACCGGCCCGGTAACCTTATTTAAAGGAGCAGAAAAAGCTGCATCTTCAAAGGGTTTTACCATCTGTCCCCTGCCAATATATCCAAGACTGCCTCCTTCCGAAGCAGACGGATCCTGGGAAAAGACTCTGGCCAGATCTTCAAAACTCTCCCCCTCGTCCAAGCGGATAAGAATTTCTTCGATCTCATTCATCACCAAAGTCGTATCTTCGGCAGAAGGTTCTTTCGACCAGTTAACATATTGAAGAATTTTTGTTTCCGGGACTTTATAGTCGTTTTTATTATTATCATAATAAGCCCGAATCTCTTTTTCATCCAGAGTCACTTCATCATCCTGAATACGGCTTATCAGAACTGTCAGGTGTTCAATGTCGTATTTAACATTTTCATCATCATAGGCCTGGCGAATTTCGCTTTCTGTAACAATAACCGAAGAAGATATATGATCATTTAACTTTTCATAAGGAAGAATCCTGCGGATTTCATCTTCGATCGGAACCCAATTGATACCGTATGGATTGGACGGATCACGAAGAATATCCAGGTATTTCTGATGGTCATACTGCCCGTCCGTATGAAAAATCTCCGCTTCGCGGATATACTGGGGAGGGTTGTTTTCCAGATAAAAATAGATCTCTTCATCCGTTGCTTCGAGTCCGAGTCTTTTTATATCCTGAAGGATCAAGGCATCTTGCACGATATTCTCAAAGACCTGATCCTGAATCCTTATCCGTGTCATTTCATCAATATCCTGTCCCATCTGATCACGGTAATAGGACAGCTGCTGATTTAAAGACTGAAAATACTGTTCAAGGGGAATTTCTGTTTTATTGACTTGAGCGATTATATTTTTTTGCCCACGGGGACCATCAACACCCATTCCCCAGCTAAAAAATATCGTAGCCAGAAATGCAACAATGACGATGCCGAGAATGATCGACATTTTATCCCGCATTTGATTCATCACACCCATGTAATCTATCTCCTGATCTATATTTTTTACAAAGCTGGATAATTTAAACAATGGTACTTCGATTCGCAAGACGGTAGTTGGCAGCTGGAAGTTGGGGAATTCTGAATTCAGAATTGAATGATGAATGATTGAATTTGATCAGTTGACAGTTTACAGTTGACTTTCGACTTTCGACTGAAGCCTGCCCCGATAAGTCGGAACGACGTTCGGGGACTTTCGACTCACTACTCACTACTCACAACTCACTACTCGCTACTTATTCCGGCAGCCGGCAGCCTCAATTCTTTATTAAACTCATTATTTAATTCTTAATTCAATTCATCCTTCTTCATTCATCATCCTAAAACAAATATCCCAACCCGATATAGAGTCCGCCGGCACCGTCATTTTTATCTGCTGCCAATCCATAATCCACAGCGATAATAAAATTCTGGTTCATGGCAATGCGGAAACCGCCGCCGTATGCCAAATGGAGTTTATCGTCTTCTACTTCAATTTTTTCTGTCAGCGGAACACCGCTTTGGTCATAATCCCAACGTTTCAGAACAGTTCCGCCATCAACGAAGGCATTTAGAGCCAGGTAGAAATTCTGGTTGATAAAATTGAAGTGTGTGAATTTCCATCGGAGTTCTGCATTACCAAAAGCAGTGGCATCTCCAACAATCCGGTTCCTGTAAATTCCCCGAATTGTTTTTGCCCCGCCAAATGCATCCCGGGTCTGATATGAATTCATGTAATATGGAAGCATATAAAAGGGCATATCCCCACTCAGTTTTCCCTGATATCCCAGTCTGACAGCAAAGGAAAGATCTCTGGGAATGAGTGTAAAATACTGACGATGGGTCAGGATCAGCTGTGAATAAGCACCTCCATCGTTTCCTAAAAAGGAAGGTGCGGTTATGAGAAATCCCTCTGTCCAGATACCTTTCATAGGATTGGCTTCATTATCCCTTGTGTCATAAATGGCACCCAGTTTAAAGAAATTTGTCGCACCACCGTCCGCCTGATCCGCAGGAATAATCCCCCAACTCACATATTTGTCATAGAGACCGGGAACAGCCGGCAGTTTTTTATCATCATCCTGACCTTTATTCAGGGCATCAATATCCACCGGTCCGATATCGTGACCAAAGTGACCGAATCCGGCAAGCCACAGCAGATTATTCACGGGGAGTTTCCCCTGAAAATCACTGGTGATCCGCAGAAGATTCCGTTCATGACGGTAATAAACACGGGTTTCATAATCTGAATTGGCCGGGTCATCATCCACATAGGCTTCGTTAAAAACAGATTCAACACCGTTAAATCCGTAAAAATCCAGCGCTTTCTCCGTCAGATAATTCAAGTCAGCCGTTATACGGATACCGTATGGCAGCAGGTATTTTGAATCAAAAAATACCTGGTTGATACCACTTCCTTTGGTTGTTCGGGACCATTCCATATAGATTGAATAAAGATAATCCGGATAAACGCTTCCATCGCCGTAATTAAAAAGATTCACCACGGCTCCGTATTTAAAACCGGTGTCAGAGCTGTAGGCAATTGCGGGAACACCTCCCACATTCCAGCCGGATTTGGTTTCTTTAACTGTCTCATCCGTATCTGCCAGACAGATCCCGAATGACAGAATAAAGATCAGAAATCCTGTCATGATTTTCATGTGTTTCATTTTTCCCCCTGTGTTTTTGTTTCATCGTAAAAACCGATTCGACTGTATTTTTCCAGACGATGGTCTGACAATTGTTCAGGTGACAGTTTTTTTAATTCTGCCAATTCTTCAAGAATAATTTCTTTCAATACTGCCGCCATTTCATCCGGGTTTCTGTGTGCACCTCCGGGTGGTTCGGGAATGACTTTATCCGCAATCCCCATTTCATAAAGATCTTTTGCCGTAACCTTCATGGCTTCAGCTGCCTGGGGTGCCCGCGATGCGTCACGGAAAAGAATAGAGGCACATCCTTCCGGTGTAATCACCGAATACCAGGTGTGTTCCAGCATAATCAGTCTGTCACCCACACCGATACCAAGAGCGCCGCCGCTTGCACCCTCACCGATAACTACCGTGAGAATAGGAACCTTGAGACGGGACATTTCAAAAAGATTTCTTGCAATGGCTTCTCCCTGTCCCCTCTCCTCAGCGCCCAATCCCGGATAGGCTCCCGGTGTATCAATAAAGGTAATAACCGGCTTGTTAAATTTTTCAGCCAGTTTCATAACTCTCAACGCTTTCCGGTATCCTTCCGGCTGAGGCATTCCGAAATTTCGAATCATATTTTCTTTAACATTCCGGCCTTTCTGGTGACCGATTATCACTACGCCTGTCTCGGCTATTTGTGCAATTCCGGCTACAATGGCAGGATCATCGGCAAATCGCCTGTCCCCATGAAGCTCTGTCCAGGAATCTGTTATTTTGTCGATATAATCCAGGGTATAGGGTCTGTCCGGATGACGTGCCAGCTGGACCCTTTGCCAGCGGTTCAGGTTGGCATAGGTCTTTTTAACCAATTCGTCAAATTCTTTTTCCAGAACGCGTATCTGGGCATTGTGGTTTTCGCCGTATATCTTTTCCCTTTCCCTGAGATCCTGTATCTGAGCTTCAATTTCCGTGAGTTCTTTTTCGAAATCGAGAATTATCTTTGCCATGCTTAACGTGTTCCTGTTATTGATTTTACAAGAAGTTCCACATCCATCATAATGGAATAATTCCTCATATAAAAAGTCATGTACCGCTCATGATCCTGAGGACTGATATTGCCGGGTTTTTCCAGCTGAATCAGTCCGGTTAGTCCCGGTTTATAATAGCTTTTATCCTCAGATAAACTGTTGTCGTCGCCGACAAATGTCCATGTTCCTTTCAGGATATGTAACAATTTCCCATACCAGCGGAGGCGTTTTGATGAAAAAAGACAGCATATTCCCGCAGGAAGAGCAAGAAACAGAAGCAGTAACAGACTCATGATCACATCAAAGGTTCGCTTTAAGAACACGGAAGCAGGCTGATAAATATTAAACTGCATATCAATTATTGAAATATCTTCAATGGATTCAAGCCGTGTTTTTCCGTAAATGGTATCCAGATTTTCCGGAACGATCTTAATATTGACAGGAAGGTTTTGCAGGCGGTTCATAATAAGCATCATGTCTGTGTTTTTAATTTCTCCCGGAGCAAAAATAATATCGTCAATATGTTTCATAGGGATGATTTCCGGAATATCTTCTATCCGGCAAATCGTTTGGGGATTTGAAAAATCCCGGTCAGCAAAACCTACGAACAAATAGCCTGTTTCCGGATGCTGGGTAAGAATTCGGGCAATCCGACTGCCCTTATCCTCTGCACCCACAATCAGGGCGCGCCTCAGATTGGATGTATCATCGGTACGTCTTCGGAGAAAAATATGATAAATTAGCCTCCAACCCGGCAGAAAAAGCAGTGAGAGAAAAAATGCAATGATAAATACAAGACGTGAATGGGCAATGGGAGGTATAAAAAAGGTAATGGAACCGTTGATCAATCCTCCCAGAACAACGCCTCCGAACGTTCGAGTATAATCAAATTTTCTGTTTCTCAGTGTACCAAGGGCTAAAATTGAACCAAGATAAACACCCAGATAGAGAGGAATAATCGGTTGATACGTAAAAAACCATGCCGGATCCCTGAAACGAATAACCAGAGCCAGAGCATGGGCAAGAATAATGAGAAGTGTATCCAGCAAAGGTGCTCTCAGCCCATAAATAATTCCTGCCAAAAATTTGAAAACAAGATGGAGAATAATCCCAAGACGCAGGGTCAGAACAGTAAAAAGCCAGCTTCCCGGGCCGAAATGTTTGCGAACAAACTGGTCCATTGCTTTATAGAATGCAATCAGGCTGTCGAAGGGTGCGGATTTTGAACTTTCACCCTTATAATGAACAATTGTGGTATGTGGGACATACGATACGTTATAACCTTTTTCCTGAACGCGGTAGCATAAATCAAGATCTTCACCGTACATAAAAAACCGTTCATCAAAGCCGTTCAGCTCCTGTATTAAATCTCTGCGGCAGAACATAAAAGAACCGCTAACGGCATCCACGGTATAACTTTCATCCGGGTTTTTATATGTCAGATTATATTTTGCCAGGAAACGGTTTCCCGGAAAAAGAGCACTGAGTCCCAGTAATTTTGGGATCGCTACAGAAGGCCTTGGAAAACTCCGTCTGCAGGCTAATTGCAGGGATCCGTCCGTATTCAGTATTTTACAACCGGCCAGCGCCGTATCAGGATTCTCTTCCATAAACCGGAACATAACATCCAGTGTATCTTCCCGAATGATTGTATCGGGATTGAGGAAGAGGACATATTTACCCCGGGCTGTTTTCAGTGCCTGATTGTTTGCTTTTCCAAAACCCAGGTTTTCCGAGTTGGCTATCAAATGAACACCGGGATATATTTTTCTGACCATATCCGGTGTTCCGTCAACGGAACGGTTATCCACAATAAAAATTTCAGTATTCAGGTTTTGGGATGCTTCGCTGACAGAGCGGAGACACTGCTGAAGAAAATCTCTCACATTGAAACTGACAATAATGACAGAAATATCAAAAGGACGTTCTTTTGAGTTCAGTATCATCTCTGTCAATTATGTTTAAACAGACTGTTTAATTTTAATTTCCAAACCATAAACACAGCTTCCCGAATAATTTTTTTGGACATTTTGGATTGTCCCACGGTCCGATCAACAAAAACGATGGGTTCTTCATGGAATGTATAGCCTTTTTTCCAGGCCCTGAAATTCATTTCTATCTGAAAGGAATAGCCCTGAGATTTAATGGTATCCATATTAATATCTTTCAGGACTCTGCTCTGCCAGCATTTGAATCCTGCCGTACCGTCTTTGATGGGAAGCCCGGTTATCAGCCGGGTATACCAATTGGCTCCGTAACTCAGAATAAGGCGGTTCATGGGCCAATTGACAACATTAATTCCTGAAACATACCGGCTTCCGATAACCCAGTCATAGTTATTTACAGCTTCGAACAGTTTCAACAGATCTTTGGGATCGTGAGAATAATCCGCATCCATTTGGGCAATATGATCAAAACCGTGATCAAGAGCATAATGGAACCCTTTGATATAGGCTGTACCAAGTCCAAGTTTTCCCTCACGGACAATCAAATGGAGTGATTCATCCCTTTTCTGCATATCCCGGATCAGGTCAGCCGTTCCATCTGGAGAATTATCATCCACGATAAGAATATCCAGAGGATTGAGTCCAAGCGATCTGATATCCGTAATCAAATTACCCACATTGGCTCTTTCATTGTACGTTGGAATGATGACAATACGTTTCAATAGCCTGTTTCCTTTATAATCGTTAAAATTTTTTCAAGGGGTGTCAGGGGAACGCCCGGAAGGGATTTTATCCTGCTGATATTCAAACCGCCTTTTAACGGTCTGGGAGCAGCAAGTGCAAGCCTTTCCGTGGAGATGGGATGAATAAAAACCGGATCCAGATCGAAAACACGGCATATAATCCGGGCGAATTCATACCGGTTCACATAATCGGGGCCGCCGTAATTGATTGTACCTGTAACTCCTAAAGCAAGGACTTGCTTTACGGTTGATGCCATATCATCGCTCCATGTGGGATTGTTGTACTGGTCATCAACAATGTTGATATGCCTTTGAGCTCTGAGGTTTTCCACGACCCATCGGACAAAACTGGCTTTTTCCGTTGGCCCTTTACCGAAAAGTACATTTGTCCGAATGATCAGATGATTATCCATCAGTCTGCGGATCTGTGCCTCCCCGGCCAGCTTTGTAACGCCATAGACGCTGACAGGATCCGGAGTATCCGTTTCTTTATAGGGGCCGTTCAACCCGTTAAAGATGTAATCCGTGCTGAAGTGGATAAGTCTGGCTCCGTTTTGTGAGCACCACTCTGCAAGATACTGAGGTCCCCGGGCATTTACCGAAAATGCTGCTGCCACATCGGTTTCGCAATCATCAACAGCGGTATATGCAGCAGTATTCAGAATAACATCCGGTTTAAAAGAATTGCAAATGGCAAGTACTGCTTCCTGTTGGGAAATATTTAAAGTAAGGTAATCATGACCCGGTGTTAATGAATGGTCCTGAAGATCTGTAGCCAATATCTTATGTTTGTCACCCATAACCCGTGTCAGGTGATAACCCAGTAATCCATTCGCTCCTGTAATAAGAATATTTAGTGTTCTAGTCATTTTATATATACCAATTATCCTTAAAATATAAGGGATTTATGGCGGGAATGAAATGAAATGGTAGCCAGCGAAAAGATGAAAGATTTAACATTTAAGATTTATGACAAGCAATTGAGACTATTCAATATTTTTATCGATCTGGTTTGAATTCTTGATTTTACGCTCCATCACATTTCCGGTCCGGGCAGGGATCATTATCATCTAACATTTGTTTACAAGGAAATATATTCAGAAATTAAACAATGTTCAGAACGACAGGGAAAATAACCGTGGTAACAAGCCTGGTAATTCTTCTTCTGGCCGGAACACTCCGGGCAGCCCCGATTCGTATCCCCCTGAATCATGAAGCAAAACCTGTCAGCGTTGTTAAAAAAACAACCGGTACGCTTGTTCTGAATATTCAGATTCCGGAACTTAAACTGGAAAAAATTACAGAATCTTCAGGGGGTGAATACACCCGGATCCGCATACCGGGTGAACACACGACCCGTGAACCGGGACATCCAGAACTTCCCGTCATACGCAGGCTGATTCGGCTTCCGGCTGACAAAAGTCTGTCCCTGGAGTATACAGAAGCAGAACTCGGGCACATTGCTTTCAGCGATTATTCTCTGCCCGGAGTCCCATATCCCGTTCAGAAACCCCGGCCGAAACGGCAGGATTTTAAACCTGTTTTTACAAAGCCGGAATGGACTGTTTATGAGCAGACAAGTGAATTCTCCCCTGCAGTGCTTACTGATCTTGGGATTATGCGTGATGAACGGATTTACCGACTGGATGTTTATCCCGTTATTTATGACCCGGCCCATGCATCTCTTACGCTTAGAAAAAACTTTACCGTAACGGTTCAGGAAAAAGCCGGGAAATCTTTATATACCCCTCCACCCTCTCCGGCTTTCCGGGATATGACAGCCTCCATCATGAGCACGTCCGATGACCCGCCGTCACTGATTCAGTCACCGCCCGGTTATCTCATTGTTACCTCTTCTCTTTTTATACCGGCTCTTGAGGACTTTATTTCATGGAAAACAAGACGGGGCTTTTATGTGGATATTCTGGTTCTGGAAAATCTGACTAAAATTGACACATCAGATATCCGGATTGCTGTACATGATAAATATCTGAACCCGGAAGCGGGAAAACCGTCTCCTTCATTTGTTCTGCTTATCGGAGATCATGAACAGCTTCCGGCCCACAGGGGAAAGACGGGCTCTCACCTGACAGACCTGCCTTATGTAACGGTCACTCCGGGTGATTATTTACCCGATATGTACATCGGAAGACTCAGTGCCCGCACCGTCACAGAACTCAACAATATGCTTGATAAAATCCTCATGGTGGAACAGTATACCTATGAAGATCCTGCTCATCTGGATGATGCAATGCTCATTGCCGGATGGGATGCAGCCTTTGCATCACAATACGGGTTTCCGGCAGTGAATTATGCCCATTCGTATTATTTCAATACGGAGAATACTTTTACAGCTTACAAATACTTGTCCACACGGGCCGGCGCGAATCAGACTGAGGTTGTAAACCGTTTGAATCAGGGACACAGTTTTATCTATTACACCGGACACGGTTCGTCCATTTCCTGGGCAGATCCTTCGGTGAGCGTGTCCACTTTAAATTCTATTCAGGCTTCCGGTTCTGCGCCTCTTGTTATTACAAATGCCTGTCAGACCGGAAGTTTTGCCAGTACAACGTCTTTTGCCGAAGCCTGGCTCAGACTGGAAGGACGGGGAGCTTCCGCTTTCATCGGGGCAACGGAAGATACATACTGGGATCCGGACCTGCACTGGGCCGTGGGATATTACACAATTAAATATGACGGGCGAACGCCCACTGTGGAAGAGACGGGTACTGGAATGTTCGATATACCTTTTACCAGAAAAGATCTGAATAACCCGTCGGCTTTAATCTATACAGGCAATCTGGCTGTTATGGAATCAGGATCTTATCAGACCCGGTATTACTGGGAAATTTATGAATTATTCGGGGATCCCTCCATGACGCTTCGGTTTGGACAATCAAAACATCTAACCGTACTTGCACCTGACTATGTCACATGGGGATCAACATCCCTCACCGTTCAAACACCGGATGCCCCCTATGCACTTATCGGATTGACTCTCGGGGATTCACTTATTGCATCCGGATATTCGGATGAATGGGGTATGGCCGTTCTGAATTTTCCTTCCCTGTCATCTCTTGATGATCATCTTCTCCTTGTCACCGCCCCGGGATATGTTCCTTATGAAAAAACAATTACCATTCTCCATCCTTCATTCATTCAGACAGACAGGGATACGATTCCGATTCATGAATTCACAACAGTAAACTGCTTTGTTTCCGACAATAATGCACAACCTCTGTCAGACATCCATCTTTGGGCCACGGCACCGGGATTTGTTTCGGATACGTCAATCACCGATTCAGCCGGACAGGCCGGACTTTCAATCACGGTTCCATACGGTCCGTACGTTATTCTGGCTAGCCATGATCCGGCTGGTTACTATCCGTCCTCAAGGGATACTCTGTATATCTCCGGCGGGACAGATTTTATTAATCCACATTTGACGATTACCACCCTTTATGGTCTTACCGATACGCTGGCTCCGAAAATTCCCGGCATGCTTTCAGGTTACGGGGATGTTCCGACAGATATTTGGTTTTCTTCTGATAATTTAATATTTACAGGCGGAGGAGATTCCCTCCAGGTGCTCATGACGAAGACGGGAATACTCTATACCGCCTTAACAGCCCCCGGATACAATACGTATTATCGAACCTTTCCCGTTCAGAATCATTACATCTTACTTTCCGGATCTATAACGGATATTTACGGAACACCCATCCACAATGCGGAAATACTGCTTCAGGGAGATGCATACCGTTCCTATCAATATATCAGTGATGCAAACGGACAATTCAGCAGCAAGAATCCCCTTTTGATGGAACCTCTTTCTGCTCAGGTCAGGGCTTTCGGGTATGAGAATACAGACACACTTTTCATTCCGCGCAAACCGGCAGATACACTCATCATTCAACTTGAAGAAAGCCCTCGCATCACATGGGCGGCCAGAATCTATGATATGGGGGGCAATCCCTTACAAGCTTATTACAGGTTATTTATTGATTCAGGTGACTCCTTATACAAGGAAGGTTTTTGTTCAAGTCATCCGGACTCCAATCTTATCCTGAGCCTTCCATCCCATACATATACACTTCACCTTGATTATCCCGGGTACATTCCTGTTCGGTCAATGTTCAATTCGCAGTCTTCGCCCTTTCTTGATATTCCCATGTTATTAAAAGAAGGCATTTTAATCGTTGATGATAACTCTGTTAAACGATATAAAGACAAAAATGCAACCATTCCACTGCTGGAAAACACATCTTCCGGTTCTGCCCTGCTAATGGCAGAGATACTCAGAGATGCAGGCCTGAATGTAACCATCAAATCTTCAACCACAACGAACCCGGATACATGGAAGTCCTATAATGGTGTAATTTTTACAAGGGGAGCAAACCAGACAAGCATCAGTCTTACCATGCAAAATGCCCTGAGCACATATCTTGGCTTTGGCGGTCCCCTGATTATTGAAGGTGGAGAAATTGCTTACCGGCATTATGAAGATGACTTTGGTTCGTCAGTTCTCCATATTGAAAACTGGATCTCGGACCAGGGCGGTAATCTTACCATAACCGAGGAAGGACAAGAGCTTTTTGACGGACTATACTCTCTTCCTTCTGAAATGAATCACGATTATGCCGTTTACGGAGATCAGGATGTGGTTCTCCCTCTTGGTGAAAAAGTCCTTTCTCCCGGGTCATGGTCAAATAAAAACACTTACAGTTCAATGGTTTTCGTACCGGATACATTGGCATTTCTGACTTTTAATTTTGCCATGCTGACTGAAGAAGAACACCGGCATCACTTGTTATTGAATATGATCAGGCTTCTGAATTTTACCAATCCCCACACCCGGCACACTCCTCATGCATGGATTGACAGATACGCTGTCCTAAAAGGGACTGAATTTGTATTTGATCCTCTGATGAATGTCTGGGACCCGGATGGAGACAGTTTGTTCCTGGTGAACACCTATACAGAAAATTTCTATGGAAGTTTTAAAAAGGATTCCACGAAACGGTCAATCATCTATACTGCACCATTCTATCCAAACGTGAGCGATACTCTTTATTATACAGTAAGTGACGGTATGTTTACGGATACGGGAATGATAATTTTTGACATATACGGGAATTCTGTTCCGACTCAGGTAACACTCATTTCCCCGGAAAACAACTATATCAACCGGGACAGCACATCGGTCATCCTTAGCTGGACAGAATCAACGGACGAAGATCTGGATACACTTACATATTTATTAAAGCTCTCTCAAAGTGATGGTGTTTTTTTTACCGATACGCTTTTAACGACAGAGGAAACACACATACGGATATTTCCAAGAGATTTTGGTTTAGAACCCGATCTGGCCGTATCATGGTATGTGAGTGTGACAGACGGGCAGGATACCAGCCGGTCCTCAGGCATCAGAACATTCACCATGGATAACATTGTCTACAATACCCTGAATCCGGAAAAACTTCTTCCTTCTGTTTTCAGTGCCGGTCCCAATTACCCAAATCCCTTTAATCCGGTAACAACCATCCCTGTAGCCCTTCCCGAGGCAGATGAAATCATGATCGTCATATTTGATATTCGGGGAACGGTTGTGGCAGAAATTGGACCTTTCTTTTTTCAGGCAGGATATCATCACCTTGTATGGGATGGAAGAAATCGTTATGGCCAGACGTTAAGCACCGGAATGTATATCAGTCAGATTAGTACGAGAAACGGACATTCTGCAACACTGAAACTCTTATTCATGAAATAAATGAAGAACAATCCTTCAAAAAGGAATGCTCCGGCAACCGCCTCTATCTCCCCCGTAAAATATCCCGATAAATCGGAACTTATTTCACGGGGCTCAATCTCAATCTCAATCTTAATCTCAATCTTAATCTCAATCTTAATCTTATTCTCAATCTTAATCTTATTCTCAATCTTATTCTCAATCTCAATCTTATTCTCCCCTCTTTCCGCATCGGAGTATTCTAATTTTAAGGACTCTCTTCTATCTCTTACGTCAATCAGCAATACGTTGGAACGTGATCAAAAAATTGACGAATTATGGACCTCACTCAAGAGTTCGCGGCAGATTCCTTACAAAATACAGGATTCTGTCATGTTTCTATATCGGGGATCAGCTAACAGCATAGGCTGGTATGGGGATTTCAACGGCTGGTCCGGAACCTCATTCAATGCCGGTGTAACCCGATTACCCGGGAACATCTGGTATCTGGAAAAGACATTTCCCTCAGATGCTCGTCTGGATTATAAAATCGTTCTAAACGGCAGTTCATGGATTCTGGATCCGGATAACACATACCGACAGATGGGCGGATACGGATACAATTCGGTTCTTCGAATGCCGGATTACATATTTCCCATGGAGGTTATTACGCGCAGCGATACGGAAAAAGGGACATTATCCTCAAATTATGTTATCAGCAGTGCTTCATTGGGATATTCAGTTCAGTATAAAGTGTATACCCCTGCAGGATATGATGATATGTTCAATCTTCCGGTTCTATATGTAACTGACGGCAGTGAGTATTATAATATAAATATGGGCAGTGTACCCATTGTTTTGGACAATATGATCCATGACAGAAAGATACTGCCTGTCATGGCAGTTTTTATTGATCCTGTGGCACCCGGTGGCGGAACAAACCGCAGAATGAGCGAATACAACATGAATCCGGCTTATGCGGATTTTTTAGCCGATGAATTGGTACCTCATATTGATTCCACATATAAAACATTACCCACACCGGATTCCCGCTGCATACTGGGGACATCCATGGGTGGATTGAATTCTGCTTTTATCGGAGCCGTAAAGCCGGAAACATTTCAATTGACAGCCATTCAATCTCCGGCTTTTTGGTATAACACGGAAATCTATTCCCTCTATTCGGATGAACCTCTAAGACCGCTGAATATCTGGATGTCAACGGGTGTCATTAACGACACTCAGGCCGGGGCACAGGAAATGAAAACAATTCTGGAATTTAAGGGGTATCCATTTTTTTATCTGGAAGTGAATGAAAGTCACTCCTGGGGAAATTGGCGTGGACAGATTGACGATATCCTGCTCCACTTTTGGAAAGATACAAATTATGTCTCCATATCCGGTAACGATCTGCTCTGGCCCCAATCCTATGAATTGGTCTCAGCGTACCCCAATCCCTTTAATAATCACATTACCCTTACCATATCCCCTCTTTCTGTTACGCAGCGAAGCGAACTGTTGATAACGGATTTATCCGGACATATAATTTCTCGATATGCCTTTACACTGACTGCAGAGAGCACATATGAGATCCCTCTGGATTTTTCCGGACATGCATCCGGTATATATATTTACACCTTGCTTCTGCCCCGTCAGTCCCAATCCGGTAAAATAATTCTGATCAAATAAACTGAAATTATTTGATTATCTGTATTATTTAGAAAAAGTTCATTAAAAGATTTAATCCCGTTGAAATAATATATTTATACCATTATAATATGTTAACATAAAAACAATCGATGCTGAATAATTTGAGGTATATTTCTCCGATTATATACCCGGAATAATTAACGTAAACATGATGTCTTAAGAGGCGGTTTGAAGAAAAAATTATTGAATGACAAAAACTAAAATTATGGCTACCTTATTTCTGAATAGTGTTACCTATCTGTTGACACAAAACTGTTACCTATGTCCTGACACACACACATCCCCACTGTCGACTGACCACTGTTGACTGTCTTCTACCGTCTACCGTTTATCAATTGAATTGCCTTTTTTAATACCGTATCATACTGTAATCCCGCCTCTACCCGGCCGTATTCCCCCTGTTGAAATCCTTTAATTTCTATCTGAAGCATGCGCAAAATTTGATCTTTCGATTCAAAAAGGTGTTCATCTGTTTTTTCCAGATACTGGTCTTTCAAATTCTTTATTTGTTCTTCTATTTCATTGTCAAAGGGCTGAATTTTTTGAAGATCCTTTTCAAGTTTCTCAATAGAATTATAAGCCGGAGATTTGAATATATAGGATTTATCTGCGAGATAACGGGTAAAATGATCAAAAAGATCATTCAGGTCCTTTTTTTGATCAAGATCGGAGTATTCGGCAGAAAAATTCCGGGCAAAATCAAAATAATACCCTTTGCTCCAAATATCGGCAGCTACCGGCAGCATCATTTCGGATTCAACAAGTGTATCCGGTACAATACCGCCATTGTTAGTCATTTTCCGCCCCCCCCGGGTATAGTATTCCCTGGGCACCTCATTTTTTTTCAGTATGATATCACTCTTATTAAAATAATCCTCTTTTTGAATCAGTCTCCCGCTGGGAATATAATATTTTGATGTCGTCAGTTTTAAAGAGCTTGAATCATCAAGGCTTATAATATTCTGTACAAGTCCTTTGCCAAAAGAAGCAGTGCCTACAATTAAACCCCGGTCAAGATCCTGTGTAACACCGGCCACAATCTCAGAGGCAGAAGCGCTTCCTCCGTTTATTAATATTGCTATGCGCGTTTTCGGATCTACAACAGTTTGAGAGCTGAGTCTGTATTCCCTGTTTATCCGGGGATTTTGTCCCCGTGTTGAAACAACAACATCTTTTGAATCAATATACAGGTCCAGAATATCAATCGCTTCAGAAAGGAGTCCGCCCGAATTGTTCCTCAAATCAAGGATCAATGCTTCGATGCCTTCTTTTTTAAGATGATTCAATTTGTCTTTTATCTCTTCGGAAGCATCTTTAGAAAAACCATTTAATTTAATGTATACAACACCCGGTTCAATAAAACCTGCATAGGATACTTCCTGTAAATGAATGATTTCCCGAATCAGCGTAACATCTTTCATCTCCCGTTCAAAAGACCGGTAAATGGTCAGCGTCACAGGTTCGCCAGGAGTACCCCTTATTTTATCGGAAGCATCATTCAGATTCATATCCAGTGTGGAAGTACCATCTATTTTAAGAATCCTGTCTCCTGACAGGAAACCCATACGCCAGCCGGGGGTTCCTTCCATGGGAGATATAACCGTTAAAGTATCATTTCTGATCCCAATCCGAACACCCACACCCCCATACTGGCCGGAAGTGAGTAAATCCATCTGGAACTTCCGGTTTTTCTCAAGGTAATCCGTATAGGGATCCAAAGCTTCCGTCATACCCAGAATAGCAGCCTTAGCCAGTTCTGCAGGGGCAATTTCATCGGCATAATACTGCATGATGGCATAATAGGCTTTATTTATTTTTTCCCGTGAAGCCAGAATTTCTTTATCGGTTACGGAGGCCGTTGTAAACCGGAATAAAAGAATTATTAAAAGAAAGCATTTAAAGATCAATTTAAACATAAGATTTTTCAGCGAGTATTTTTTGGATTTTTAATAGCAACAGATCCGGGGCTTCATTACCATCCAGCACAATACAACGGCCCGGTTCATTTCTTCCTATGCAGAGAAAACCTTCCCGGACTCTTTCTCGAAAATGATCATGCTGATTTTCCATACGGTCCGGTGATTTACCTGCCCGGTTCATCCGTTCAACAGACACATTCGGTTCAACATCAAAAATGAACGTTAAATCCGGAATAAGTCCATGTGCACCGATACTGTTCAAATGACGGACCTGTTCCAGATCAAGCTGACGGCCATAGCCTTGATATGCAGTCGTTGAATCATAAAAACGGTCGGACAATACAATCATGTTTTTTTCAAGTGCCGGTCTGATGATTTCTGCCACAAGCTGGCTTCGTGCAACAGCAAACAGAAGCAGTTCCGTGGTTGCATCCATTTCCACGTAATCCCGGTTTAAAAGAATCGCTCTTGCTGCTTCCCCAACAGCCGTCGAACCGGGATCACGGATTTCAAGAACACTGCGGTCCCGGGATCTTAAAAAAGCGGCTGTATTCCGGACCTGTGTGCTTTTTCCGCAACCGTCCAATCCTTCGAATGTTATAAAAATTCCTTTATTGCCCATTGTAATAACTCACACCCAGAGATGTTACAGTCCCAAGTCCGCCATAGCTGAAAGCGGATAAATTGAGTGATATTCCTTTAAACAGGTATTTTCCTCCCAGGGCAATACCGGCAATATAATCCGAGCCCAGATTATCGGTTTGAAGTCCGCGTCGCCGAAAATCCAGACCGGTCATAAACTGAAGTGATTCAGAACCCTGAAAATATCCGCCCAATGTTAGATTATCAAGTTCATGAACGCCCTGATACCGGTAATCAATATTCATTTTCAAGGGAAGATACTCGAGATGGTGAGTCAGAGAAAGCCGGTAATAATCCTGATTCAATGATGGAAAATCCGTATAAACAACGGCAAAACGTGTCTTATCCTGAAAAAGGGTAATTGTCAGTCCGTAAGATAATACAGCATAGGAGTCCCGGCTATCGGCTATATGATCCGCCACATACCGGGCAGAGCTCCCTATACTGAGTTTGGATGAAAGCCGCCGGCTCAGAGCGGCAAAATACTGGACACGTCCCGCGGTAAAATCTCCAGTGAGTAAACCGTCCGGATCCCGTTCATCAAATTCACCATACAGTTCATTGTTCAATCCTGCGGTAAACATGTTTTTACGGGCTTTGTAACGTCCCGTAATCTGTGTAATCCGTATCCCGGCCGGTAAGAGGCTTAATTCTGCTGATGCCGAATAGTGAATCTTTTCCGGGATTAGAGAGGGATTGATCCAAACATTCTCAGGAACAACATGCAAGGCGCCTCCTGAACGGGCCATTCCCCAGTAAGAAGGTGAGGCAAGTAAGTCTGTTTCAGGCAATATTTCAGCCTGAACATTGAAAACACATCCCAAAAGCAGTATTGTCAATAGCAGATTTTTTGTCATTGTTGAAATTTACACTTTTTCTTATTGCTTATGAAGAAGGCATATCATTTTGTTCCACACTTTCCTCAATAGTCCATTTATTATAGATCAACCGGTTTTTCCTTTTCATTCTGAACCATGCAATCAGAACAAGCAGAGGCAAAAATATCCACAAAAGATAATGGATATCCACCAGCGCATACGCTCTGTATTGTTTTTTAGCCCATAACTGCCAATTGGTGCTGAAGTATTCGGGAGCATACCCATAGACAATTCCAAATGCTTCATTCCAGTCAAGTCCCTCATTCATGAGAATTAACAGACGGCCTATGGAATGATAACCGTATTCGGAGACCAGATAATATACTGCAGAAACACTTTGAGCATAAGCCAGTTGGGCTCTGTTTCTTTCAAACTTCAGCACATCATCAATTTTATGCAGGTCTATAAATTTACCATAGAGTGCTGCCTGTCCGAGAAGGACTTTTTTCTTCCAGTCGAATTGTTCCGCTTCAAACTGGGCAAGTCCTTCATTGAGCCATCGCGGGAAATACCCCGACCGGACAATAGGTTCAAGTGCCAGATGGACCATTTCATGATAGAGGGTGGATGCCAGTTCGGGAAAGCTTTGCCGGCTGAAGCGCGGACTTTTTAACAATACTTTCCGTCCATAATACTGAGCGGCAGCCATTCCCCAATGGGGAAAATCGTCCCCGGAATAATCCCGGAATTCCTTTTCATTCGAAGTAATAATAATACTGAAAGGATTCATGTCCATGCCCAGTTTCTGACGTATCTCTTTTTGAAAGATATCAGCTCTGTCTGAAATATATTCTGCCACTTTGCGGTCTTTTTCATCATATTCAATTGTAAAATTTTTACGGACCAGTGTATTCCCATTCAAAAAAACGAAGAAAAGGCAGAGAAGAAGAACCGTATATACTTTTTTAATTTGTGTTTTCATCAATTCATCGAGACCGGGTCGGCATCCGGGAGAATATTCAGTCCTTGTCTTTTATTTCTATTATCACGGGATATTTTAATCAGGATTTTTTTCATACGGTTCATAAGCAAATCTTCGTTCCGTTTGAATTTCAGGAGTATATGCCACCGGTAAACTTCCTTCACCTTTTCCACGAGTGCCGATGAAGGTCCCAACACTTGTGTTTCCGGCATATAGCGTTTGCATATTCCGGCAATTTGTCCTGCTCCTGTCATAACCTTTTCCCGGTTTTTTCCACTGACCCGTATAAGGATCAGCCGGCTGAAAGGGGGATAGAGGAGCAGGGCTCTCCGTTCAAATTCCTGTTTGTAAAATGATGTAACGTCCAGACGGGCAGCCAGTTCCACGGCCGGATGTTCAGGCTGCCAGCTCTGTAAAATAACCCGTCCTGCTAAAGTTCCCCGTCCGCTGCGGCCGGCAACCTGAGAGACCAGTTGCCACACTCTTTCGGAACTGCGGAAATCCGGAATGCCCAGCCCCGTATCCGCATTGATAATACATACAAGCGTTACATTGCTGAAATCCAGCCCTTTGGAAACCATCTGGGTCCCTACTAAAATATCATATGTGTGTTTTTCAAATGCATTGAGGATTTTCACATGGGCATGGCGATCACGGGTAGAATCCAGATCCATACGGATAACCCGGGCTTGTGCAATTCGCTTTGTTATTTCATCTTCGACTCTTTGTGTTCCGCTGCCGGCTATTTTTATTTTATTTTCACCACAGGCGGGACATTTAAGCGGGATATTCTCATGATGGTCGCAATAGTGGCAAATCAGTTGATTATATGGTTTATGCCATGTCATGGAAACTGAGCAATGAGGACATTCCAATGTTGTTCCGCAGTGACTGCAGCGGGCAAATGTATGATAACCCCGTCTGTTCAGCAATATAATTGCCTGTTCGTTCCGCTTAAGACAGGCTCTCAGCTCCTCAACAAGTTCGGGACTGAACATTTCGTCTTCCACATTTTTTTGCCGCATATCTATGGTCCGGACCTCAGGATATCCTGCCCGGCCGAACCGTTCTTTTAAAGTCAGCAGATGATATTTTTTCGTCTGTGCAAGGTACCAGCTTTCCACAGAAGGAGTTGCTGAACCCATAATTACAGGAATGTTAAGGAGCTTTGCATAATAAACGGCTGAATCTCTTCCATGATAACCCGGTGCCTGTTCATGTTGCTTATAGGAGGAATCATGTTCTTCGTCAACAACAATAAGGCCGGGATTTTGAAAAGGAGAAAACAAGGCACTTCTTGCACCTACAACCACCTGGATTTTACCCCGGCGAATCATATGCCAAGTCCAGATTCTTTCAGCAGGACTCATTCTGCTATGCCAAATAGCGACTTTCTCTCCGAACACACTGCGGAAACGGCCGGCCACATGAGGCGTAATGGCAATTTCGGGGACAAGTATCAGGGCTTGCTTCCCCCGGGAAAGAGCCTCCCGTGCAAGATGAATATAAACTTCCGTTTTACCGCTTCCCGTAATACCGTGAAGCAAAACGGGATAAAATGAATCAAAGTGTGATTTTATCGTTTCAATCACTTTATTTTGTTCAGCCGTCAGTTTAATATCCCGCAATTTGGGTTCATAACCGCTGGAAAACGGATCGGATGATACTTCCATATTGAATAGTGTGATCAGACCGTTCTTAGTCATTGTCTGAAGAACAGACCGGCTTGTACCGGTTTCCTTAATAAGATCGCTAACCGTTATTTCCTTAACAGCCTGACTTTTTAAAAAATTAAGAACCTTTATATGAGCTTCGCGATCTGCTTTTTTAAAAGGATCGGAAAGACGTACGGCTTTAACTGTTTTAACGGATTTTTCAACTGAAAATACATTATCCTGAATGATTTTATGATTCACGGAGAGTTCGTTAAAAAGAGACTTTTTATCATCGGGTAAGGTTTTTACATGGTTTAAGGAAAGGCCTTCTGAGGGCATTTCCAATGACAGTACCTCCCGATCCCGTTCGTATTCAGGTGCCGGGAAATAGCGTACTTCTTTTTTAAATCCGCTCTCTGAGGGATGTGCGGCACGGAATACGAGTCCGGCCGGAGCCATATAATAATCCGACATCCATTGGAACAGATCAAGCTGAGTCCGGGTGAATAAAGGTTCCTCATCGCGGATTTCAGAAATATCTTTTAACCTGTTTTTATAATCTTCAGAAATTTTATCTGAAACACTAATACAATATCCCGGTTGCCGTCGTGAACCGAAGGGTGCAATGACCCTGCATCCCGGCTTCAGCTTTTCTGAAAAAGAATCAGGCACACGGTATGTAAATGTCTGCATAACATCTACGGGAAATACAATTTCACAAACCTTTGTCATCATAAAAGAAGTTATTCCCGGAAAAAATATTACTCAACAAAAAAGGTCCTGTCATTTAACAACAGCACCCTTCCTGTTCTTAAGAATCAAATCCGGATTCTACCGAATCCGGAAAATTCATTCCTTAACGACCCAGAGTTTAATCTGAGCTGTAACTTCACTATGAAGCTTAACGGGTATATCATAGACACCCAGTGCCTTAATAGGCTCGGAAAGATTGATGTGACGCTTGTCCACTTCAAATCCCTTTTCAGCTAACAGATCTGCAATCGTCTGAGATGTAACAGAACCGAAGATCTTATCATCCTCACCGGCAGCAACAGATGTTGTCAGGGAAATGTTTTTTAATTTTTCAGCCATTCTCCGGGCTTTATCAACTGCGGCGGTTTTCTTTCTGTCCACATTCTTTTTCAATTCTTCAGCAATCTTAAGATTGGACCGGGTTGCTTCTACTGCCAAATCTTTTGGAATAAGAAAGTTCCGGGCATACCCGTCCTTAACCGTAACAATATCACCGGCATTGCCTATGTTTTCTACATTTTTCTTCAAAATTATTTTCATTACGGATATCTCCCTTAGTTTTGAGTTACATCGTAAGAATAGGGCAAGAGGGCAATATTCCGGGCACGTTTAATTGCAGTTACAAGTTCACGCTGATGTTTTGCACAGGTACCCGTAACGCGACGGGGAATAATTTTCCCTTGTTCCGTGATAAAACGGCGAAGTGTTTTATAGTCTTTGTAATCTATCCCGAACTTCTTGTTTTCACAGAACTTGCAGACTTTTTTCTTTGAAATGAAAGCCATTTCATGTTCTCCTTTTATAAATGATAAACCGGTCTATTCACTTTCTTTTGAGGAAGTTTCTTCATCTACAACCTCATCGGCTGCATTCGGGTTTTTCTCTTCGTATGCTTCCTCTTCCTCCTCTTCTTCCTCTTCATAATCTTCTTCTTCGTCCGGATCAAGTTCTTCATCTTCTTCAATGGGAGAAACCAAGAGGGGTTCTTCCACTTCGGAATCACTGTCTTTAATTCTGACCGAAAGACCTGTCGGTTTTTCTTCCAGACGAACAATCAATTGAGCCAGTATCTGAGCCTGAATTTCAAACCATTTTTGAAGTTCAATTACCCGTGAAGGATTCGCTTCAAAATGCATCAGGACATAAGATCCGGATTTTTGTTTTTCAATGGGATAAGCAAGCCTGCGTTTACCCCAGTCATCCGCAGCCAGTATCGTACCGCCCAATTCAACAATACGATCTTCAACCATCTTAATTACTGAATTCAGACGGTCCTGTTCATAGTTGGGATGAACAATGAATAGTGTTTCGTAATACCTCAAGTTTGTATCTCCTTTACATTATTTCTTTGAGTTCTGAGTTATGAGTTCTGAGTGCTGAGTTCTGAGTGCTGAGTGCTGAGTAGCGAGCTCAACCTCTCCCGTGAAATACGTTTCACTCATTTCACAGGGCTTATCCTCAACCTCAACCTTATCCTTAACCTTATCCTTAACCTTATCCTCTACCTGCTATCGGCTAATCATCGGTACAATAACCAATGAAACAACGGCCATCAGTTTAATTAAAATATTTAATGACGGTCCTGCCGTATCTTTGAAGGGATCACCCACTGTATCACCTACAACTGACGCTTTATGAGCATCGCCTCCTTTACCGCCCAGGTTTCCGTTCTCAATGTATTTTTTTGCATTATCCCATACACCACCGGAATTAGCCATAAAAATAGCCATAAGGACACCGGTAATTGTGGTTCCCGCCAGCAAACCGGCAAGCATGGAGACATCATAAAAGCCTACAACTACCGGAACTCCCATAGCCAGAAGACCGGGCAGAACCATTTTCCGTATGGCCGCCGTCGTAGAAATATCAACACAGCGTTTATAATCTGCCTTAGCTTCACCGGTCATCAGACCTTTAATTTCACGAAACTGGCGGCGGACTTCACCAATCATGGCAAAAGCAGCATCACCAACAGCCTGCATGGCCATGGATGAAAAGAGGAACGGAAGCATACCGCCAATAAAGAGTCCGGCCATAATCCGGGGCTCTGTGAGATCAATTTGTTCAATACCAGCTGTGGTTTTATAGGCGTGAAAAAGAGCTAAAGCAGTCAGAGCCGCAGATCCGACAGCAAATCCCTTACCGATTGCGGCCGTTGTATTGCCAACCGCATCCAGAGCGTCTGTACGTTTGCGAACCTCCTTTTTCAGTCCTGCCATTTCGGCAATGCCACCTGCATTATCTGCAATCGGACCAAAGGCATCCACTGAAAGCTGAACACCAATCGTTGTCAGCATTCCCAGCGCGGAAATAGCGATTCCGTATAGTCCGGCATAATAGCTGGCGGCCAGAATTGTTCCTGCCAAAACAACAATGGGTAACGCGGTACTTTTCATACCCATGCTCAATCCGGCAATGATATTGGTTGCTGTGCCAGAGGATGCGGCTTCAGCGACCTTATGGGCAGGACTCCGGTTTTCGGCTGTATAGTATTCCGTAATTTTTCCGATGAGTACTCCTGCAAAAATACCGCTCAGGGCTGAAATAAACACACCCGATACAGCCAGATCGCTTTGTCTGCCGGAAGTAAACAGTCCCTCCGGCAACACCGCAGGGATAATAAAAAACGAAAAAACCATCATGAGTCCGGCTGAACCAAATTCGCTGATATTCAATGCTTTATGCGGATCAATCCGATCATTCCCCCGGACAAGAAACACACCTGCCAGAGAGACAAGAATCCCAACTGCAGCAAGAATCAGGGGAAGCAGGACAAACTCACTGTGAAATTTCCCGTTTACGGTAACCGTCGCCCCCAGAACCATGGCACCAATAATTGAACCGACATACGATTCAAAAAGATCGGCCCCCATACCGGCTACATCGCCAACATTATCGCCTACATTATCAGCAATAACGGCAGGATTTCTGGGATCATCTTCAGGAATACCGGCCTCAATTTTACCTACCAGATCGGCACCCACATCAGCGGCTTTTGTGTAAATACCGCCTCCCACACGGGCAAAAAGGGCAATGGAACTGGCTCCCAGACTGAATCCGCTGAGAACAGGCAGAACAGATATTCTGAGACTTTCAGGGTCCGAACCAAACAGTCCGGTATAGAGAATAAACAAAGATCCCAGGCCCAGCATCCCCAGTCCTACAACACTGAGTCCCATAACCGATCCCCCTGAAAATGCCACCACCAAAGCCTTGGAAAGGCTGTTTTTTGCAGCCTCCGTAGTTCTTACATTAGCTGCCGTAGCAATCCGCATACCAATGTATCCGGCAAGGGCACTGGCTAACGCTCCGGTAAGGAAAGACAGAGAAACCATCCGGAGTACACCGGAATTGCTTGCAAAAAGCAGTACTGTTACAACTGCAATAAAAATGATGAGGACTTTATATTCCCGGATGAGAAATGCCATAGCCCCGTCACGGATATTTTGGGCAATTTCCTGCATCTCCTTGCTGCCGGGATCCTGCCTGTATACCCAGACAGAACGGTAAAAGGCATATAGAAGCGCAAGAATTCCGGCCCCCGGAATCAGCCATGTTACAAGATTCATCATTCTATTATCTCCCGGGATAATTCGTCAGAGGATTCATCTGTATCGTTTTTATCATAACGATTATAGAGATTCATAACCGAATTCAGATCCTTTTCGAGAAAGAGCTCTACAGCATCAGCCGCTTTTTTCACAAGTTCATTGAGGACAGATTTTTCATGGGAGAAAAAGGGTTTTAATACATAAACTTCCGCGTCCATAGACCGCCGGTCCGGTGTATCAATACCGATTTTCAGTCGGGGAATGTCCTGGGATCCCATGACATTGAAAACAGACTTTAATCCATTATGACCGCCAGCAGAACCAGTAGGACGAATTTTAATACGTCCGAAATCAACATCCAGATCATCATGGATAATAAGCATCTGATTGGGATCAACGGTATACCGCCTGCAAACATCCTGTACAGCCTGTCCGCTGAGATTCATATATGTCATGGGTTTAATTAAAAGTGATCCGTCACTCATCCGGGATTCAAGATAAGCACCTCTGCCGGTTTTAAACTGCAGATTATGCCTCAACGCCAGCTCATCGAGGACCATAAATCCCAGATTGTGCCGCGTTTGTGCATATTTTTTCCCCGGATTACCCAAACCGATGATCACTTTCATATCTCCGGATTATTCCTCAGTTTCTTCTCTGCTTTCTTCTTCCTCTTCATCGCCTTCAATTTCTGCCTTAGCTTCAGCTTCTTCTTCGGCCAGAGTTGCTTTGGACGGAGGTGTAACGGCGACAATCAGAGCATCTTCGGGTGTTAAAATATTAATACCTTCGATTTTAAGATCACCGACATGAAGAGTGTCATTCAGCTTCAAATGGCTGATATCCACGTCCAGTTCATGAGGAATTTCACCGGCTTTACATTTAACAAGTAATTCATACATATGTGTATCCAGCAAACCACCTTCTTTGAGACCGGGAGCAGTGCCTGTAAAATTGATACGTACAGCCACTTCGATCTCTTCTTCCAGGCTCACACCCTGAAAATCAACATGTACCACTTCATCTGTCACCGGATGGTATTGAAGATCTTTAAAAATTGCTTTTTTGGGTTTCTTGGCATCATCCATAACAAGATCCACCAGTCTTTCTCCTGTTTTCATGACCTTATGCAATTCCAGAAGATCAACACTCAATGGAATAGGTGTTTCATTGTGTGTGTAATAGATGCATGGAATCCGACCGGATACCCGGAGCTTTTTCATTTTCTCTTTACCCAGATCAGATCGTTTGCTTACATTCAGTTTTACTGTTTCTGACATTTAATATTTTCTCCTATTATCAATGTTAGTTTATTTGAAGAGAACACTGATTGAATCTTCATTGTTTGTTCTCTGTATTGCTTCGGCAAATATATCTGCAACAGATACGATTTCTATTTTATCAATTCTTTTTTCCGGTGGAAGAAAGATTGTATCCGTTGTAATCACTCTGTCAATGGGCGAATTTTTGATCCGCTCAATCGCTTCTCCCGAAAGGACGGGATGGGTGAACATGGCATAGATATTCAGGGCTCCCAAATCTTTCAACCGGTTTGCCCCTGCCACCAGGGTACCGGCCGTATCACACATATCATCCACAATCAAAGCCCGTTTCCCTTTCACTTCACCGATCAGATGCATAACCTCGGACTGATTGTGTCCCGTCCGGCGCTTATCAATAATGGCCAGACTCCGGTTCAACACACCGGCATAGCTGCGGGTTCTGTGGACACTTCCCATATCCGGCGCCACAATAACCAAATCGGTACTCGTATCTTCACTTAGGGAAACACAGTGTTCCAAAAGAGCGGGCCGGGAATAGAGATGATCAAAAGGAACGTCCACATATCCCTGAATCTGCGTGGAGTGAAGATCCATGGCCATAATCCGGTCGGTTCCGGCTTTAACAAGCAGATCCATAAATAACCGGGCTGAAATCGGGACTCTGGGCTGATCTTTCCTGTCCTGCCGTGCATATCCGTAATAGGGCAAAACGGCAGTGATCCTTGCAGCAGATGCCCTCCTGGCTGCATCAAGAATGAGAAGGAGTTCCAGATAATTTTCCGCCGGAGAATTGGTGGCCTGGATAATATAGACATCCTTTCCCCGGATACTCTCTTCAAAGCGGACCCAAATCTCTCCGTCACTGAAATGCTTGATGGTTAACGGACCGACATTAATTCCCAATTTTTCACAGATACTCTCGACCAAAGGCCGGTTGGAACTTCCTGAAAAAACTTTCAGTTCACCATACATGGACATGGATATGCACCTCTGCTTTGGGTTAATAAAGGACTGTTATATGAAGAAATGAGCTCAGGGGAGAGGAGTCGAACCCCTATTGACGGGACCAAAACCCGCTGTCCTGCCATTAGACGACCCCCGAGTATCATGTCTCACCTGACGGGTGACAGATATGAATACGGCCCTGCGTCTGCAGAAATTCCCTGCAAACCGCAGCGTTGTCATCAGAGCAGAATATCCCATACACAGTCGAGCCGGAACCCGACAAACCGGCATAAAGAGCACCGCATTCAAGAAGTGCGGCTTTTATTGCACCGATTTGTGGATATGCCGGAATAATTACCCTTTCAAAATCATTTTCAAAAAACCGCCAGGAAAATTCCTGACGTAGAAAGCTTGAAATATTAGTTTTTTTCACCGTATCAGTCAAGGAAATTCTCAGCTCTTTGTATGCCCATGGTGTAGATATTTGAAAAGGCGGCATTACAAGACAGACCGTCCAGTCCATTGGAATCTTTACAGACTTTAATATATCCCCGGTTCCTGTGGCATAAGCTGTTCCGCCTTTCAGAAAAAATGGGACATCGGCCCCCAGGTCTACAGCCAGCGGCAGAAGATCCTGTTTATGATTGTATAAGGATGAAAAATATTTCAGAATAGCCGCTGCATCGGATGACCCTCCGCCCAGACCGGCTCCCACAGGAATATTTTTTTCCAGATAAATTTCAGCACCCATTCCCTCGGGCAGATATGGTTTTATGCGGTTTACAGCTTTCAGGATCAAATTCGAACCATCTGTAGGAATATCTTTTCTATTACAGGCAAGATTAAATGTGCCGCTCCGGTTTATATCAACATGAATAATATCGGCAAAATCAATTTCCTGGAAAATAGTTTCAAGTACATGATATCCGTCAGTTTTTCTTCGTCCTAATATTCTTAAACCGATATTAATTTTTGCATTGGCCCGGAGAACAGCCATATCATCTTACCTTCAGGGCTTTGTTCAAGCGCCGCTTGCTTTCTTCCTTCCCCAAATAATATACAATCACACCCAGTTCGGGTCCATGGAGTTCACCGGTGAGTGCAATACGGACAGGCATCCATAAATTTTTACCTTTTACACCTGTCTCTTTTTGGACAGCTTTCATGATGGAGAAAAAATCAGACGGCTGATTCAAGGGCATGTCTTCCATTTCTTTAATCAGGGCAGAAAAAACAGATAGAGTGCTTTCCAAAACTAAAATTTCCGCTGATTCCCCCTCTGACGGAAGGGCTGTTTCCCGGATAAATGATTCCAGTTTTTCCGGTAATTCATTAAAACGGATCAATCCGGATTTAAGGGCCAGGAGAACGGCATCACCCCGTTCATTCAGGGATATGCCGGACAGCCATTTGGAAGCTTCCTTCAGATATTCTTCTTCATCCATGGACTGAATATACTGTTGATTCATCCAGTCCAGTTTTTCAACATTGAAAACCGCCCCCGCTTTGTTCACACGCTCTAAAGAAAAGAGTTCGATAAGTTCAACCAAAGAAAAAATTTCACGTTCATCGCCCGGATTCCATCCCAATAAGGCCAGAAAATTATTCAGAGCCTGAGGTAAATATCCTTTAGCCAGATAATCTTCCACAGCCACATCACCCTGGCGTTTGGAAAGCTTGGATTTATCCGGATTCAGAAGGAGTGGAAGGTGAGCGAAAACAGGGGGATTCCAACCCAGACTCTCATATAAAATCAGGTGTTTGGGCAATGAGGGAAGCCACTCCTCGCCTCTGATAACATGAGTTATTCCCATATAGTGATCATCAACCACATTAGCAAAATGATACGTGGGGAACCCATCCGATTTAATCAGAACCTGATCGTCAATCCTCTTATACTCTACGCTCACATCGCCCCGGATCTCATCATTGAACGTCATTGTCCCATCTTCCGGAACTCTCATACGGAGGACAAAGGATTCTTTTTGAGACCGGAGCTCAGACTCTTGAGGATCCAGATTCCGGCACCGGCCGTCATATCCCGGCGCTTCACCGTTTGCAGCCTGTTTATTTCTTAAATCTGCCAGTCTTTCCTCAGAACAGAAACACCGGTAAGCTTTGCCTGATTTGAGAAGGCGGATTATCTCTTTATCATAAATATTCCGGCGCTGACTTTGAAAATAGGGTCCTTTATCATCTTCTTTTCCCGGTCCTGCATCCCAATCCAGTCCCATAGCTTTTAAACTGTTCATTAAATTTTCAACGGCACCTTCCACGTATCGTGACTGATCTGTATCTTCGATACGGAGAATAAACCGTCCCCCGTATTTCCGGGCAAAGAGATAGTTGTATAAAGCTGTTCTATGTCCGCCAACATGCAGATATCCTGTGGGGCTTGGAGCAAAACGTACAATGACTGTCATTTTGTATCCTTTTGGGTTGAGAGGTTTAAAAGTTTAGAAGTTCAGAAGTTGAAGCTTACATCGTTTGATGTTCACGAGCTTACAGGCTTCCCGATATGCATTGCTCTGGGGACGGGTCATTCGCCCCGGAAAGGGCTACTGACCACTGTCGACTGAAAAAGTGACGCATAACGCGTAACGCGTGACAAGTGATCCAATCATCCAATCTAATCAATCAAATCAATCGACTTTTCGACTGCCGACTGACCACTACCGACTGCCGACTGACCACTACCGACTGCTCATCCTCGTCACTCGTCACTCATTACTCGTTACTCGTTACTTATCAAACAAACCGCCATCGCCGCAACACCTTCTTCCCTGCCCGTAAAACCGAGTCCTTCTTCGGTTGTGGCTTTTACCGAGACCGATCCTACAGGTATATTGATGACCCGGGCAAGATTGTTACGTATTTGCGGAAGAAATGGAGCAACCTTCGGTTTTTGCAGAATCAGGGTTGCATCAATATTGACCACAGAAAAGTTGTGTTGTTCCAAAACAGAAATTACTTTTTTCAGCAACTCAAGGCTGTCTGCGTTTTTATAGGCAGGATCGTTATCGGGAAAGTGGCTGCCGATATCCCCCAGAGCCGCCGCTCCTAAAAGAGCGTCCATAACAGAATGGGTAAGAACATCCGCATCACTGTGTCCAAGCAATCCTTTGTTATGGGGTATGGTTACACCGCCCAAAATCAACGGACGTCCTTCAGTCAGACGATGAACATCATAGCCCTGACCAATACGAAGCTTCATATTTTTTCACCAGGTATTCGGCCGTTACCAGATCAAACGGCGTTGTTATTTTAATATTTTCCGGCGTATCCTGAATAATTGCCAAAGAGTAGCCATACCGTTCCGCCAGCATACATTCATCGGTTCCATAAAAAGCCTGAGAAAAAGCTTTTTTATATACATCTTTAAGAACCGACGCATGGAACATCTGCGGTGTATGAATCTGGATCAGATTATCTCTGGGAACGGTTTCGACAATTTTTTTACCCTCTACTCTTTTTACCGTATGCACAATGGGAATTCCGGCTGCGGCACCATGATATTTTTTCAATAACAGCAATCCGTCCTCAATAACAGACGGAGCAAAAAAAGGACGAACAGCATCATGAACAAGAATAACGCTGTTTTTTTCATCAACCGATTTTATCCCGTTCCATACAGAATCCTGCCGTTCCAATCCGCCTTCGGTTACTTTGACAGGTATCTGTGAATTCAGGCTGTTTACAAGCTCAACCGCCCTGTGTTTTAACTCCGGAGACACAACAAGAATCAATTCGTCAACAAAAGGATTATTTAAAAAACGATTCAGTGTATACCAGAGAACCGGTTTATTGAGCAGGGTCAAAAAAGGTTTGGGAATCTCCGTCCCCATACGTTTTCCCAGGCCTGCTGCCGGAATAATGACGGAGATCCTTTCATAATCTAAGGATTTCATGTATATCAGAGAATAAGCATGGCATCACCGTAAGAGAGGAAACGGTATTTCTCCTTAACGGCATGTTTATAGGCTTCCAACAGAAAATACCGGTCCACAAATGATGAAGCCAGGATCAGAAGGGTTGATTTGGGCTGGTGAAGATTTGTCAGAAAAATATCCACAACTTTTAATTCCTGGGGCGGGAAAATGAATTTGTCCGTCCATGTTTTTTTAGGATTGACTTCATTCCCTGAAATAATTGATGATTCTAAAGCACGGACTACAGAGGCACCTGCGGCAATAATTTTTTTTCCCAACTCTTTTACTTCATTAATCGTTTGGGCTGATTTCTCGCTGATTTCAAAATACTCCGAATCCATATGGTGTCGATGCAGATCTTCCACCATCACCTGACGGAAGGTTCCAAGTCCGATATGTAATGTTACAGGAACGGTATTAACACCCTTTTCATGAATCCGGTCCATCATTTCCCGGGTAAAATGGAGTCCGGCTGTGGGAGCGGCAACTGCACCGGGTTTTTCTGCAAAAACCGTTTGATACCGTTCTCTGTCCAAAGACTCGCTTTCCCTCTTAATGTAAGGCGGTAACGGTGAATGACCTTCCTTAAGGACAAAAGCCATAAATTCATCATTGGAACAATTATGCCGTATAACCCGGCCGCCGGATACGGTATTATCAATAACGTCGCTGTATATTTCATCATTGAATCGGAGTTTATTGCCGATTCGGACTTTCCGGGCCGGTTTAACCAGAATTTCCCAGATTTGATTTTCCAGTTCACGCAGCAGAAATACTTCTACTGTTGCATCGGTTTTATCTTTCCGGGCAATAAGTTTGGCAGGAAAAACCCGTGTATCGTTATACACAAGGCAATCTCCCGGTTCCAGATAATCGATGAAATCACTAAATTTTTTATCCTCCAGCTTTTCTTTTTCGGAGTGGAGGACCATTAACCGTGAATCGCCCCGTTTTTCTGTCGGATACTGAGCAATGAGTTCTTCCGGCAGTTCGTAGTCAAAATCCGACAAACGGTATGTTTTAGGCTGGGTATCAAAAATTTCAAACTTCGTCATTGAAGAGTGTCTCCTGTATCTTAGGATTGGTAAGTTTTATGTTTAAATGCTCATAAGCCCTCACCAGTGCCATGCGCCCCCGTGAGGTCCGTTTTAAAAACCCTTCCTGAATGAGAAAAGGTTCATATACTTCTTCAATGGTCTCCGCTTCTTCTCCAATGGCAACAGCAAGATTCTGGAGCCCGACCGGTCCGCCTTCAAAGGTCTTGACCAGTGTTTGTAAAATCCGAATGTCCATTTCATCCAGCCCTACTTCATCCACATCCAGCATTTGAAGCGCTTTTTTTGCCGTTTCAAGGGTAATCACACCATCTGCCCGAACCTGAGCAAAATCCCGGCATCGTCTCAGAAGCCGGTTGGCAATGCGTGGAGTCCCCCGGGACCGTCCGGCAATTTCGGCAGCACCTTCCGGTGTTATTTCAATATTGAGGATACCGGCAGATCGTTTTATAATTTTGGAAAGCTCTTCCATGCTGTAATAATCCAAACGAAGAACAATCCCAAAGCGGGCACGAATCGGTGATGTTAAAAGTCCGGCCCGGGTTGTGGCACCGACCAGCGTAAATCCTTCCAGATCAAGCTGAATACTCCGGGCACTGGGGCCTTTATCAATCATGATATCAATACGGAAATCCTCCATTGCCGAATAGAGGTATTCTTCCACGACCCGGTTAATCCTGTGAATTTCATCAATGAACAAAATATCGGAAAAATTCAGGTTTGTCAGAAGTCCTGCTAAATCCCCTGCCCTTTCCAAAACAGGTCCGGAAGTTACTTTTATTCCTGTCTTCAATTCATGGGCAATAATGTGGGCAAGTGTTGTTTTTCCCAGTCCCGGAGGACCAAAAAGAAGCACATGATCCAGAGGTTCACCCCGTTTTTGAGCTGCTTCAATATAGATCTTCAGTTTTTCAACGAGCTTTCTTTGTCCTACAAATTCCGTAAGGATCGAAGGCCTGAGCGTTATTTCAAGCTCTTCCTCCTGTTCTATATAGGCAGGATTTGTAAACTCGGTCCTCATTAAGAAGTCTTTTTACGTTTAAGAACTTTCCGGACAGCATCCATGATATCCGTTGAACGAAGATGATAATAATCCTGCAATTTTTCAGCCGGCCCGGACTGACCGAACTGATCTTTCATACCAATCATTTCAACCGGTACGGGGAGATTTGTTCCGCACCAATTGGCAACAGCACTGCCTAATCCTCCGGCACACTGGTGTTCTTCTGCCGTAACAAAGGCTCCTGTTTCATGAGCCGCAGATAAAAGAGCATCGTGATCCAGGGGTTTTACGGTATGCATATTCAGAATACGAACAGAAATATTTTCTTCGGCAAAGTTTTGGGCGGCAAGCAGCGCCTCATAGACCAAAACGCCGTTGGCAATCACCGTTACATCGTCCCCATCCTGCAGCATAAGAGCTTTACCAAGTTCAAAAGGAGCATCTTCCGACGTTACAAGTGGAGCATTCTGACGTCCGAGCCGGACATAAAACGGGCCGTCCATATCTTTAATGGCTGTCAGTACCCGGATAGCTTCCCGTGTATCACATGGGACGATAACACGCATATTGGGAAGAACCTGCATTAAAGCAACATCTTCAAGCATCTGATGGGATACCCCGTCCTCGCCAACCGTAATACCGGTATGGGTAGCCACCAGTTTGACATTGGTCTTGGAGTACGCCAGAAGCATGCGAACCTGATCATAGCAGCGGCCGGTAATAAAAACACCGAAAGTAGAGACATAGGGAATAAGCCCTTCCAATGCCATACCCGCTGCCACAGCCACCATATTTTGTTCTGAAATTCCCATATTATAAAACCGTTCAGGGAATTTTGCCGCAAACCAGTCTGCCCGGACCGACCCGGAGACATCTGCAGTCAGAACAACAATCCTGTCATCGGTTTCCCCCATGGCAGAAGTGGCCAGTCCGAAAGCGTCCCGCGTGGGTTTACTTTTGGGCCCGGTAAAAATATCTTTATCCAAATAATGTGACATAATCATTCCCCGCCTTGATAAAACGCATCAATTTCTTCAAGTGCTTTTTGTGCTTCTTCATCTTTAGGTGCTGTGCCGTGCCACTTTGATACACCATCCATAAAAGAAACCGGGAAGCCCAATCGGGTACGGAAAAGAATTATTGTGGGTTTCCCTTTTAAAGATTCAGCCTTATCAAAGGCAGAAAAAATTTCCTCAAAATCATTGCCATATGCTTCGATGACATGCCAGTTAAAAGCTCTCCATTTATCGGCAACAGGTTCAAGAGCATTAATATCCTCAGTATTCCCATCGATCTGAATAAAATTTCTGTCCATAAAAACCGTCAGATTATCCAGTTTATAATGACCGGCACTGAGCGCCGCCTCCCAAATTGAGCCCTCCTGGGATTCACCGTCACCGATCGAACAATACACTCTGTGGAATTGGTTTTTCTGACGGGCGGCAAGAGCCATACCCACGGCAACCCCTAATCCCTGTCCCAGACTCCCGGTGGAAATTTCAATACCGGGTAAATTGGTTCGGCTGGGATGACCCTGCAGACGGCTTCCAAGTTCCCTAAGCGTCATCAGTTCTTCTACGGGAAAATACCCGGCATAGGCCATCGATGCATAGAGAACCGGTACCACGTGCCCATTGGACAAAACGAAACGATCCCTGCCCTCCCAGTGGGGATTGGCAGGATCATGATTTAATATCTTGAAAAATAGAGCCGCGAATATATCGGAAAGTCCAAGAGACCCTCCAACATGTCCCGATTTAGCCTTATGAATCATCCGGACACAACTGGTTCTGATTTTATAGGCTTTCTCTTTTAACATACCGAGGGTCTTCTTATCAGGGATAGACATTCAAACACTCCGTTTAATATTCAAATACATGCTTGGAATTTACTTATATTTCATTTGATTGGCAAACCTAACAATCTTACCGTTCGCCGGTCTTTTTAATGATATGAAACCCGAATTGCGTTTTAACAGGACCCATAATTCTGCCTTTCGCTGTTTTTTTTACCGCATCTTCGAAAGGTTTAACCATTTGTCCTTCACCAAACCACCCCAGATCGCCTCCCTTGCTTCTACTTGGACATTTGGAAAAATCCCGTGCCAGAGTTTCAAAGGATCCGCCTTCTTTCAAACGTTTCAGGATGGCTTCCGCGAGCACTTTATCCTGCACTAGAATATGGCTGGCTTTCCATTCCATGAATACTCTTCCTTACAATTTCAGCATGAATTACTCACCGCTTTCAGTGAAAAACCGGTAGACTTCATGCGGGGTTTTACAACTTAGAATTCTATCTGTGGCCTTTTCTTTGCTCATAACAGCAGCAATATGGGATAAAATCTGAATATGGGGGACTGTTTTACTTTTCGGGGAAAGAAGAAGGACGAAAACACGGCTTGGTTCACCGTCCAGGGATTGAAAATTTACACCCTTCCTGTGGATGCCCACAGCCAGTGTAATACCTTCAACCTGATCTGTTCGGGCATGGGGAATGGCAAAACCGTTTTTCATTCCCGTGCTGAAAGAGAGTTCACGCTCCCAGACGGCATTAAACACAGACTTACGGTCATATATCTGATATTGAGAATCCAGGATATCCACCATTTCTTCAATAATTGATTTTTTATCATTCTGTTTCAGGTTCAGACGGATACATCCCGGGTCCAGAACCCTTTTCAGATCGATCCGTTTATCTTCTTCTCCCTCGACAAAATCCTTTTTCAGAGATTCGGGTTTTGTAATCTCCTGCAAACCATCCATAATATCCCGGATCTGCACAAAAGATTCATACATCAATGTCTTAACATAGCGGATATCATTGAGAGATGTTTCAAAAAAGAGTCCTTCCGGTTTGCAGATCATGGTGATAAAAATATCGTTCTTCCGGATCTGGAACATTTTATGCTCCATAACTATCTGGTTAATAAAAAAACCTTCCTCTCTAAAAAGCTGTACACTTTTTGAAGAAACAAAATCCACAATTTCCGGTGAGGGGAGGGGAAACTCGGTTGTAAGCGTCTCTGAAGGCATAATATCCTTAACGGTACTTTTTTTCTGACTTTTCAGGGATTTATTCAGAAGAACCGGTCCTGTGAATGTTGTAAAAAGAGTCATAAAAATAACCATACCGAACACATCGGCAGTCAAAATGCCGGCAGACAATCCAATTCCGGCAATAATCAAAGATACTTCTCCCCGGGGGATCATGCCCAGACCCACCCGAAGCGCACCGGTGGGACTGAATCCTCTGAAAAGAACGGGAATTCCGCATCCTGCCAGTTTGGAGATTATGGCACCTGCCGTATAAAGTAATCCAAGTATCAGCGTGGGTTTTGAGGCCAATACACGAACATCAACCATCATACCCGATACGACAAAAAAGACGGGGACGGCAAAAAGATAAAGACTTTTCAAGGATTCCTGAACCACATAGTTCAAATCGGTTCTGGAAAGTGACAGTCCCATGACATAAGCACCGATAATCATGGCTAAACCGGCTTTTTCAAAAATCCCCGCCAGAAGCAAGGCCAGGCCGAAAGCCATGACCGAGGGGACTTTCAATCCTTTAAAAAGTTTCAGAAAGGAACTGATTTTCTGGGCGAAAACCAATCCTAAAACGGTAAAGACAAGCCAGACAACTATGGCTTTAATCACTGTGATAAATATATTCCCCCAAATTATGACGGATTGTTCAGACATATAAACGGAGGAAATACTTAAAACCGCTGCAAGCAAAATAATCCCCAGAACATCATCAATAACAGCCCCGGCCAGAATGGTTACGCCTTCCGGGGAATCCATCTTTTTTCGTTCTGTTAAAATCCGTCCCGTAATTCCAACAGACGTAGCCGTGCTTATTACTCCTAAAAAGAGGGTCTCGGGATGCATAAAGGGAAGATCTAAAAGCCAGGCTCCCGTTAAAGCACCGATAATAAAAGAAAAGGCCACACCGCAAATTCCCACGATCAGCCCCGTGCCTGTCAGCCTCAGAAAAAGCGAGACATTGGTTTCAAGTCCGACCATAAAAAGAAGAAGGATAGATGCCACGACGGCAATACCGTATAATTCAGGCTGGACAGGTACGGCAGCATTGGGAAAATAGTGCAGATATGTTCCGAAAAGTCCGTATTCAAAACCCGGCAAAGGAATCCCCCCCAGCAGGTAGGGACCAATGACAATTCCAACAATCAGCTCTCCCATGACACCGGGCAATTTCATCTTTTGAAAAAGCATGGAGAATCCACGGGCAACAAACAGAATTATACCAAGCTGAATAACCAGGATCTGCATCCGGTTCATTAAAGAATAGGACTCTTCACCGGAAGCAGAAAGCAACAGGACCGGTAGGAATAACAGAAGAAAAATTTTTTTAATACATCTCATCAGATTTAAAGATCTCCTGATGATTGATTAACATGTTGTTTAAGCCAGATCATAAGGACCGACTGATGCAGAAGATAAAATAAAAGAAAACTGATAAACAACCGGACCGGATCGGTCAATCCATTTATGATAAGCAGCAACATCAAAAATGCTAAAATCAGAATTCGAACAAAAACCCCGTTGATCAGGCGTTTGAAAGTCCCCGCGCTGCCCGATACGGCAAGATAAGCTGCTGAAATGGAATTTAAAGCACTCAGAACTGCGGTTATAAACAATTCCGGAATTAATACTCGTGAAAAAAAAATTGCGGTAAAAAGTATGGGAATAACGGTGGTCGTCACCAGAATACAAACAAAAACAAAAAAAGATTTTTTATTGACAGAAGTTAACATAGAGCAAAATTTAAACATTTAAACAGGATTTAATTAGGGAAAACTCATGTAACACCGGGTTAAAATCAATAAATTCACGGAATTAAGGAACGGGAATGATAATACAGATTCTTGCCAGCGGCAGTAAAGGGAACGTCACATACATTGAAGAGAAGGGTTACGCCCTTCTTTTGGATTCAGGGCTTTCAGCCAGAGAAACCGTCAGACGGTTAAAGCAGGCAGGAAAAGAACCGGAAAAAATCAGGGGAATCTTCATAACCCATGACCATCAGGATCATATCCGGGGCGCCCGTGTCTTAAGCAGAATGTTCAATATTCCGGTTATTCTCAGTGTAGAGCTTTACCGGGGTATGGATCCCAAATGGCTGATAGATGTAAACAATCTGCATCTTTATAAAACCGGCTATGATATTCCTCTTGAAACACTTCTGTTACGTCCCTTTCCCGTCAGCCATGATGCAGCCCAGACAATGAACATCACATTTACAAACGGGAAAAAAACTGCCGGGCTCTTTACTGATTTGGGTACCGTATCCGTTTTAGTAAAAACTCATGCCTTATCAGCAGATCTCATCATAGCAGAAGCAAATCACGACACACAGATGCTGAGTGCCGGTTCGTATCCCCAGTGGCTTCAACAGAGAATCCGTTCAAATACAGGGCATTTATCAAACAGGCAATGTGCCGATTTCCTTTCTGAAACATGCCTGAACGGAAAAGTCAGGACTATTATACTGGGACATGTCAGCCAGGAAAACAACAGTTATGATCTGGCTCTCACAACCGTGAAAAACCATTTACTGCCTCATAAAATTGACATTCCGATCCGGGTGGCAAAACAAAACGAAATCGGGAAAGAAATCATTCTATGATGTAGGTGTTTGCGGGAATCAAACTTTTCTCGTCGCCTTAAATGCTTTCGGTCTTTTCTGTGAATACTTCGGCACGAATTTTTCAAAGTTAAAAGATTGAGAGGGTAAAAACAGATCATCCGTTGTAAATTTGCACAGCAAATGACAGATATGAGCAGAGGGAAAGATGACAAAAAAAATATTGATTCTTACCATGACAGTGATGTTGTTCCTATCATGCGGCAGGAGCAAATCATCTCTGGACATTCAGACAGACAAGGTTTCGGCCGATGTATATATTGACGGAGTGCTGGCAGGTCAGACACCTTTGGTTCTCAACGATATTACACCTGGCAAACACACCATAAAAATTCAGAAAAAAGAAGACGGTGTTATTTACGAATATCAGGAGGTTTTTACAATGCCCGAAAAGGAAAACTATACGATTAATGCCAAACTAAGCAAAATTCTCAGCCAAAATGAGATTGATGATATTCTTGTTGCTGTTGCTCAGACCCCGCCCAAACCCGTGGAAGAAAACGAACGGGCGGTTATCGAAACGCCGTACGGGAGAATGGTCATTAAATTCTTTACCGATGCAGCCCCGAATCATGCTGCTAACTTTAAACGTTTGGCAAATACCGGTTATTACAGCGGTACAACCTTTCACAGGGTTATCCCCGATTTTATGATTCAGGGCGGAGACATCCTTTCCCGGGATGACAATCGCGCCAATGACGGGACAGGCGGTCCGGGATACAATATTCCGGCGGAGTTTAACAATATTCATCACGGACCGGGTATAGTTTCCATGGCAAGAGCCCAGCATCCGGACAGCGGCGGTTCACAATTTTTTATATGTCATAAAGAAGCGGGGTTTCTGGATAATAAATATACCGTGTTTGGAGAAGTCATTGAAGGGCTGGACGTTATTGATAAAATTGCCAATGCAGAGCGGGACAGAAGAGACAATCCGCTGGTGCCGATCCGCATGCATGTTTATATGACAACGGTTGAAGAACTATAAATAGATTTACAAAACCGGATATAAACATCCGATCATACAAATCACTTTATATTTCTATATAAGAAGAAGATCCCCTTTAAGATAAGCTTCAGGAAAGCGGCCTTTCCTCCATAATTCGCCGCTGCCGCGAAAATCACACAAAGACAGTGTCTGAAGAGACCCGTCTTCGGCTTTCTGCGTCAGCCAGATCTGATCAGTTCGTGCTTTACCATAAAAGACTGAATACGGATTAAGTGTGGTTAGAATGAGCTGACTGTTCATGAGATTTTTTTCAGAACTGTTAAAATATTGTATAAGTGTCCTTTGGAATTGGGGATTGAGCAGATCCCATAAACCATGAAGGATTAATACGCTCTGTTTCCTTAGTGCCCCCAGAACGGCCAGAAGAATTAATATTTCATCCCGGATTTCCCGGTTAAGTTCATAATACGGCAGAGACAATCCATTTCTATATTTGAATATAAGATGCTTAACTGTGACGATTCCCCCGGAAGGTAAGGAAACCGATTCAAAGGAAGGATCACTCAGTTTTAAAAAATGCTGTAGATCGTTTCTCAGATCAGATGCTAAATTTTCTGATTCTGTTTCTGCAAGAGTTTTTCGGTCACATATTTTTGTGAAATCATGGGGCAATAAATCACGGATTCCCTGCGGAAAAAGATTAACTGCCGTTCCAAACAGAAAAGTACCCGGACCGGCAAGGTGGCGTTTAACCAGTTCCGTTAAATCTTTGTAACGGCTGTTTACCTCAAAATAATCTTCCCGTTTTGAAAAAATATAGGTTTCTCTTTTATCCTTATAATAAAACCATTCAGCATTTATACGTCCGTTTCTTATATCAAAACCATAGCGGTACCGGATGCCGTCCTTCAACCAAATAAGTTCTCTTTCTCCTTCAAGATCCGGCAGTAAGGATGTGGACCCCATGGCGGTTAACATTTTTTGAAATTCTGAAATTAAAATACCGTTCACGGAATATGATGAGCCCAGCAAAGCCGATACCCTTAAGAGCTTAAGATCATTCGGAAGCACAGCAACACCTGACCCCTCATCAAGATGTACGGAGCGGATTGCCGCTGCTTCCATGCTGAATGCAATTCCGTACCGGGTTATTCCAGGAATATTACAGGTAAACTGTATGATCATGGCTAACTCTCCTTTATATGTACAATTTACCTTACATCACAAGGAATATCCAGAGAAAAGAATAAGGCTTGGATAAACAAAAATATTAATGATCTAAACAAACAGCGGCCGGCCCAGGGAATCAGACGCAAGATTCAAGGGAAACCAACCGCTGTTATAAAATTGAGGACTTCGACAGTTCGTCAAATCTTTTATTTAATCGTTACAATCACTTTGAAGTTCCGCGGCATATGATTATATTTTTTGGAATAACAAGAAATATAAATATGCACAACATGAACCCAACTTACACAAAATTATTTACAAATTGTCAATATGTCAAGAAATAATTTACAATTTGTCAACAATATTTTAGATCGTATAAAAGAACATTATGAATTACAGTCAAATTTGGACCTTGCTGCTTTTCTGAATGTACATCCCAGTACTGTTTCTGCATGGCGGCGGAGGGGTACGCTTGATTTTTCATTGGTCTTTGAAAAGTGTCAGGGTATGGATATGAACTTCTTAATATACGGTCAATTACCTGCCAACCCTTCATATTCCGAGTTGGAGGAAAACGCTGAATTATTTCATGAGGAATCACAACTTCCTGATGACACGGGAACACTTCAAACCATGCTGACAGAATACAGACGGATTTTTAAAACGGTCCGGGATCTGCTGTCAAAATTACCTGAATGATATACTTTAATTTTCAGACATTAATAATTTATTCATTTTCTTCAATCAGGGAGAAATCCACTTCCATGTGTTCAAGAGAGACCCTGATTACCCGGACTTTCACATGATCGCCCATTCTGAATTGCCGTCTGGATCTCCGGCCGGTCAGGGTATAGCCCTCCGGATTGAACTCCCAATAATCTGACGGTAAAAATTTCCGGTGAACCAGACCCTCTACCAGCGTTTCAGGAATTTCCACATAGAAACCGTATTGTACAACACCGGATATAATTCCTTTAAACTCTTCTCCAATATGTTTCTGCAGATACTTGATTTGCTTGATTTTATGATATTCCCGCTCTGCATTCATAGCCCGGATTTCACACTCCGTAGATTTTTTTGCTGCATAATCCAGTTTTTCACTTAATGCGGTTTTGTCTTTAATTAGAGTATTTTTATGATACCGATGCAAGAGACGATGGATCAGCAGATCCGGATAGCGCCTGATGGGAGATGTGAAATGTGTATATTCATGAAATGCCAGTCCGAAATGCCCGACCGGTCGAATATCATACCGTGCTTTCATCATAGTCCTCAGCGCAATCTTTTCCAAAAAATACCGGGCATCCGAATCCCGGACTGCCAACAGGGCATCCCTGAAATCCGCAGGTTTTACAGAACGGCCTTTAACTGCTTTTTCAAAACCAAAATTTCTTAAGAGTTTAAAAAATGCCAGTGTATCATCCGGTTTAGGCGTTTCATGAACCCTGTATACAAAAGGGAGGGGATCATCCGCATTCTGAATAAAACCCGCAACCGATTTATTTGCAATAAGCATGCATTCTTCAACAATACGATGACTCCACAACCGTTCACCGGGATATATTTCCGTGGGAAAACCGGCATCATCCAGGATATATTTCGGCTCAGGAATATCAAAATCAATGCTTCCGGCCTTATTACGGACTTTATTTAAAATCCGGGCAAGGCTGTAAAGCACGGATAATTCCCGGTAGAACTCCCCCTTTTCCTCATCCAGAATATGCTGAACTTCTTCATAGGTAAAACGCCGTTTACTGTTAATAACAGACGGTTTAATTTCACACCTTTTCACAATTCCTTCCGTGGATATAGTCATAAGAGCCGAAAATGTCAGACGATCCTCTCCGGGGTTTAAAGAACAGAGTTCATTGCTTAGTTTTTCGGGAAGCATGGGAATTACATGCCTTGTAAAATATACGGATGTCCCCCGGTTCAGGGCTTCTTTGTCCAGAGGGGTTCCTTCCGGGACATAATAACTCACATCGGCAATATGTACACCCAGATCATAAGATCCGTCCTTATTCAGGGATATAGAGAGTGCATCATCAAAATCCCGTGCATCTTCCGGATCAATTGTAAACGTAACGTACTCTCTGAAATCAGCCCTTCCGTCTGAAGGGAGGCGGAATTCAATTCCTTCTGTCTGTTCAAGTACCTCTGCAGGAAAACGATCCGGAATGCCGAACTGATTTGCAACCAGAACCGCATCAAATTCTTTTGTATTCCGGCTGCCGATGAGCCGTGTGATCCGCCCTTCAGGCCGCCGTGTACTGTCTTTCCAGTCTGTTATCACCACAGAGATCATGCTTCCGTCTTCCGGTTTAAATCCGTTAAAATCAATGATTACAACATCTTTTCTAAGCTGGGCTGTTTCGGGAATTCCCAGTGAATAGCCTTTTACTTCCCGGAAAATACAGACAAACTCACTGCGGCCGCGGCTCACAACACGGCGGACAAATCCTTCAGGGTTATCACCTTTCTGTTTGCGCAGTATACGGACACTGACCGTATCTCCGTGGCAGGCATTTCCCAGATCATCTCCGTGGATAAAGATCTTTTTCCCGTCGGGGGTATTGACAAAACCGAAACCCCTGGCATGAATATCCAGAACCCCCGTTGTTTCATCTGTCTGCTCTTGTCCCGGCAACCCATACACATTCCCGTGATACCGTTTCAGCTTACCTTCATGAGCCAGATTCTTAACAGCATCTCTTAACACGGGATAATCTTTCTGTGGTATATTCAGTGTTGTTCTGAGCTTTTTGGGCTTCAGACGTGAGGCGGGATTATCCGTAAAATATTTCATTACTTCTTCAAAAAAAGTCATGTCCTGATTGTTCATTTATTTGACCGCAAAAAAAGTCGCGGCTCCTTTATTTTTTCCGTTATATAGTATTGTTTCAAAGGTCTCATCCATAAGGACACTCATGTTTAGCGGATCAAGATAGCGGGCAATAACCGTAACCCGCTCATTTTCATAGATACGGATCTTTACATAATTATAAACATACCCTTCACCAATGGGGTTTTCGATCAACACACTTTTCGATGCTGCCACATAGGCAGGATTATTGCCGAAAAGTCCTGCGGAAAACCATTCAAATGTTTCAAGGGACATACCGCCTACCGCATCGGGAGATGATTCCATCCTTTCTCCGTCAATGATCAGATCACATTCTCCATATCGAATGACTACACGGACGAGTTCTCCTTTCTGCAAAGATTTCATTAACTGATCAAAACCTTTAAGCTGTTTCGTACGGCCGAATAAGGGTACAACCGATAAAAAGATCAATAAAAAAGCAAGAGCTGTCCTGTGTTTCATCATACATTCCTCATATACGGTGTTCAAAGAAAAAAAGCAACCCATTCCTCTCAGAAGGTCCATCCAAAATGAAATTTTCCCTGATTCAGGGGTTGGCGCACATCGAAACCCAGCAGAATACGCAGTTTGGATTTTCCTGCAGGAAGAATAAGGGTCGTTCCCGCATGGATAAGGACATTATTCACCCCTGATAAGAGAGCCAGATCGGAAAAGAGTCCAAAGCGTATTTTACCGTCATCAAGTCCTCCCTCCAACGTTATTCCGGTAAAACGGGATGTGCGGTATTGTTCAAAGAGGGCACCCCGGAGAAATTCACTTCCTCCCAGTCTGTAAAGCTGATATACTGCCGGTATTCCATCACCCAGAATCCATCCTCCGGAAAATTCGGATTGAATGTAAAAGGGTTTTCCTGAATATTTGACGCCTGTTTTAAGCTCTACGGGATATTGCAATGTATCACCACCGGTTCGGATTCCAGCTAAAAAAGATAAACTGTAATGAAAGGATTCCGTCAAATCCGGTTCATATGACAAATCAAACGCAGACAACTGCCGTGAACCTTCAGAAATACCGGCAATATCTCCTGCTTGGGTAGTAAAAATCTCTTCTCTGGAAGCCAGTACACCCAGTTTAAAATCCCTGCCATACCAGATAAGGCGGACTCTTCCATCCCTGTAAACATAAAGTGTATCTTCATGCTCCTGTTTCAGACGGATATCCGCTGTAAACCCCGAATTAAACAGATAGGGTTCTATCCATCGCAAATGCACCCGGTTTGTCTGAACTGAGGGATGGTACCACCGGAATTCAGCCTGCCGTCCCAATCCCAAAAAATTCACCATGCTGAATTCAGCCATTCCCACCATGCCGCCGGCATCACTTTGATAACTCATAAGAGCATCAAAATTAAAATCCTCCACTTTTCTGACATAGAGGCGGAGATGATTTCCATAGATATCATGATGCTCCTCGGTTACAAGCCAAGCATTATTCCTGAGGCGCTTCAGGGCATCATCAATTTTATCTCCTTGATAGAGTCCTGTTAGATCGTCATGGATAATCCGATTCAAGCGCCGGGACTCCCCAACAGAAAAATCACCGAATACAACTGTATCAACCGTAACCGATTCTCCCGGGTTCAGGCGATAATAAATATGGGGTATTCCATCCTTCTCTTCAAAAAGAGCAAGTACAATCTCTGCGAAGGGATAACCCGCATTCCCCCAGGTTTTCAGGGTTTCATTCAAATAATCCGGCACTTGTTCAGGCCGGATCAGACCCAGTGTATCCTTGGCAATAGTCAGATGAATACGTTCACCTGCTGCCGCGTAGGCGGAACAGAAAAAAACCGTGAGGATCAGAAGAATTTTCATGTTTTTAAAAATAGGCACGGGCTTCCACCCTTATTAAGGTTACGGCTTTTGTTTCTGCCCTCTTCCGGTATTGAACGAGGCCGTTAAGCGAAAGAATATCACTCAGGCGCCGTTCATAACGGAACATTGCCTGAAGGGTTTGTCCCGCCGGCAGTCCGTTTGCAATTTCATAGGGAAGAGGCCCCTGATAACCGGTTTTTACATAAGACAACGTCAGGCGGCCCGTTACCTGTTCACCGGGTTTACGGCTCCATGAACCGTTCAATTCTCCTTCGCTCAATCCCGAAGAAAAAGCATCCCCAAGGAAATCGCTCTGAATAGATGTATAGGAAAGAGATGTGCTGAGGCCGGCTTTTTGTGACGGGGACCAGTTAAACTCTCCTATGCCTCCAAAACGTTCATTGGAAACGGAATAGGAATTCAGCGGCAGCCGTTCACGCCGATCTTTACCTCCATGTATTCCCATTTCAACATATCCTGCCCTGTTCCGGGCCCGCCACCGGATTTCTCCTTCGTCTTTACGTGAAAGACTTTCACTGTGAAGATCACGGGTATTTTGAATTTGTTGGTGGTTCGTTATAAAGCGGAGTGCTCTTTTTTGTCCCGGAGAAACCAGGGATACATTATTCCTGGCCCTGAGACGGGCTGTTAAAACATCCGGATCGGGGTCATTCAGAGATACGGATTGAAAAAGAATCAGATCTTCCGCCCGGTATTCCACATCACCCGTAAATTGATAGCGGAGTGTAAACCGTTTGAACCGGTTCTGCCACTTGAAGGCTGTTCCAGACTGATGGACATATTGATCCTGCCGGTCATTGGTCTGTTCACGGCGAAGGACATAATTACCAAGAGGATCTGGTACATATTCCCCGTAATCCGCATCCCAGCGGTACTGTCCCATTCCTTCCGCCACCCGAATAAACAGAGCTTCACGCCGCGATTCCGAAGTTCGGTTTATCTGTGAATTTATCTGGCCGGAGACTTTCAGAAAAGGGATTTCCCAATTTATTCTGTTTGATGTTAACAGATAAAAAGAACCGGATTCTTTCCGATGATCATACCGGCCCGTGAATTCACCCTGCCAATTAACATGCTTTATACGGTTCATCTGTCCTTTGAAACCCAGATCATGCTTTTTTGAATAACGTTCAAATGCTGATCCGTCCCACTGGTAATCTTCCCGGTACCGGTATTCGGCGGAGCTTCCGCCGAAAAAAGTAAAACCGGTATGTATAAACTCCGATTTTTCAGCTATAGCCCTTCCAATGGGTTCAAAAACGGTTTTCTGCCATCCGATATAGCTTGTGCTCTTTTTTCGGAGCTGTCCCTGCAACGATAACTGATAATAAGGGAGCCATGCAGTATCCCGGAGTCTGAAACCCTGCCATTCCAGGCGGTATTTATTGCCAAGAAAACCCTGCAGGCCGAACCGGTGTCTCAGGGTGTCATTTGAGGATTCGGCGGTTTGCCATTCCACATCATTTCTGAAAACATCTCCATTAAAATTGAGTATGGATTGGGTATTGAGAAAAATAGTGTCCAGGGGTGAATATCCCATCTCCCGGGAAAGGGTAACGGATTGAACAGGTTCAAAGGACGTAAAATCATGAGATCGGAGCCAGCCTTTACTTTTAAAACCCCATCCCGGAAAAGGAAGGTCTGCAAGCCAGTTCGCACTGTAACCGCTAATTTCCTTATCACCGGTAAAACTGCGTTCATGCCGGGAACCGGTAACATCCGCAGAAAGCGCTCCGGAAAGCAGTTTCCAATGCCATCCCGCACCAAACATACGTTTTGTTTCCGGCAGGATAACACTTCTTCGGGGAAAATATTGGGAGAGGGGATCATCCGGATCATAAGCATAATAGGGAAAGCCTTCTTCCTGATACCGTCTTACATACCCTCCGTTATTGTTTTCCCGGTAAAAGCGTACGGTATGGGTGCCTTTATTCTGTCCCGCATAATGCCAGAAACCGCCAGGAGTCAGAACATAATCACCGGAAGTATCGGGAATTGCTGTTGACACATAAGCGCCTTCCTGCAACAGTTGAAGGGAATCGGGATCCATGTCTGCCAGGCTTTCGTCAAGGGGTCTGGACGCATCATCCGATTCATTGATTGCAAAAAAACGAAGGGTATGGTTTCCAAGAGAGCGTCCGGCAAAAGCTCCGGCAGTGAGCCGGGGATACCATTCATTTCGATATCGGAACTCGACAACAACCCTGTCCTCGACGGAAAGGATCTGACCGGTTGAAAAGGTAATTTCTGCGGCGGAGTAATCTGCCAGATACCGGGAGGGCGGCACGAGGATTCCGTTAAGATAAATTCTTTCGGAACCCGGAATAATCACAACTGCCGTGAGTGCAGGCGGGGACAGACGGTAAGGTCCCTGATCCCCTTCCCGTAGCTGAATATCCTGCCTGTAAAAACGGCCGGCCGGTGTACCGGCAAAAGCCTCCCAATTAAATTTTTTATCAGAATCCTTTATGCCTGAATTGGCTGCCGTAAGACCTGTAAGCCGGCCGGTATAGCGGCTGAAAGGACTCCAGGAATAATCCGCTTCAACATCACCCATGCGCCCTTTTCCCAAGGGTGTTTCAAGTTCAAGGTAAATTTTGTCCAGTTCCTCAAGGCTCTGTGAGGACATTCTGGATTCAAAGGGTGTTTCATGGTCCGATATCACGCCGGTTAAAAAAACATCCGGCATGAGTTCGCCCTGAATCTTAAGATCCATTCCTCCGGAAAGACTGCTTTGGCCGGTTGTGCTCACTTGTACAGATCGGAAGATTGTCCCCCGGGTCATTACTTCAGATTCCGGCTGCCTTCCGTCAAGCGGTCTTTGGGTTTCAGGTTTCTCCTCAGGGAATAATTCCGGCAATGACCGGATGCCCCTGTTCTGCCTGAGGGGAACAGACCATTCCGGTGTACTGTAAAAAACCTGTATTTTATGTGTTGAATCAACAGAACCAAAAACAACAAACCTGCCTTCCACGGGATCCAGCCTCCAGCGCAGGGTGTCTCTTCCCTCTTCCCATAAGACCGAATCTATGCTGACCAGCCGATGAGGCAAAGAAAACATGGTTTGGCCGGAATTGACTTCAAAGATAACGGAATGGGCTCCGGCCTGTAAAGCTGTATTTAATAGGATGAAAAATAAAGAAAAAAACTTTCTGTAAAATGAGCTCACCGCTTTTCCGGTCCTTCCGGCTTACTGTTTTTAATCTCTACCGGAATAAGTGTGCCATTTTTCAGAATCGCCCGGTCATGCCACAGCCTGAGAACAGGAAAATCAAAAATCTTTTTGGGCGAATAACCTGAGGAAATTCGCCAGGTGCCGGATTTGCCTGAAATAAAACAAGACAAATTGTCACCGCCGGCCGGGTTTTCGGCCTTTATGGAATCGGGGATCACTAATTTCTCAATAACCAGTCCGCGGGAATCCGTTATCCATACGGCTGACTGACTGATTGACATAAGAAGAACCTGCCGCCGGGACTGTCCCTCAAGGCGTATCATTTGCAGATCGTGAGGAATAATCTTCAAATCCGGTCCGCTTCCCCATGAAGCCGGCGATTGAACACCGGGAATAAGCTGCCAAATTTTTTCATTAAAATGATCGGTAATAATCCACCGCCCGTCATTCAGAATAAGAAAAGCACCCGGTTCTTCAATGGCCGAAGGAACAGGCACCTGTCCCAGCATATTCAATTTCATATCAAATTCGATGACGGATCTGCTTAATCTGTCGATAACCCAGACAGATGAAGGATATTGGATCTGGAGTCCGACAGGTGAACGAAGCACAGGCAATAAAGAAGATCCTTCACCGGATTTAAAAATGCCTTCCTGAGTAATAATGAAAACAGCCGCCTCTCTCCCGGATAAGGCATAATACCGGTTTAGCGGATCCCTTTCTGCATAGAAGAACGACGGGGTCGAAACAAATTGTGCCTGCAGATATAAAGGAAGGAATACCCAAAAAAGGGAGATCATGATTTTTTTTAATAAAAGCATACGATTAATATTTTTTTCCGCAATAAGGACAATAGACATGCCCGCCCGAGCGGGGGGCTCCGCAATATCCGCAAAATCGCAATGCATGGGATTCTTTCTCCGTATCCTCGTGAACCGGCCGGACGTGGCGTCGTATAAGAAGAGCGAGGATCAGCATGAGAAAAAACAGACCGATCCCGATTTTTCTCACAGCCGGTGATATTTGACGCCGTATCGGTTCGGGCGGTTCCAAAGAACCTAATGCTGTCAGTTGCTTACCCGGATTAGTATAACGAACCGTAACGGTCAGGGGTTCCCCAGGAGGAATATCTGTAAATTTGGAGCTGAGATATTTGTATCCGCTCCTGTCTATGATTTCCTGAATAAAGCCCAGTGTATCCGGAACCTGAAAGTCCCGGGCAGCAGCCGGTTTCTGAATGGTGATAATAAGAGATTCCACCGGCAGGGGTGTTAAAAGGCGATAGGCATAATACCGACCGGCACTATCGGGAAACATATCATAATATTTAAGGGTAAACCGGTTTACTCCGGGAGTAAAGCGAATATTACCGTCCATATCGGGAGAGATCAGTTTCTGAATGTTTAGGTAACCTTCCCGGACTTTCACATGGCTTACGGTTGAGGGAACACTTAAAACCACTTCCCGGATGCTGTCTAAAGACATTTCAACCATAACCAGCATGGCCGGCTGATCATAATCAGGCCATAAATCCACGTTGACCTGTCTAAAACGGGCAGCGGTTACGGTTTGAATTCCGATAAGAAAAAACACAAAAAAATATTTTGAAAATGCAGATAACTTCATAGTGAAATTTACTGTTAAGAATGATATAATATCGAGTTATTTTATATTCTGAACACGGTCCGGACTGATTAAATCGTGACTATGATGCCGGAAAAAGCACAAAATAGATGGAGAAGGAGGTCAATTATGGTAATCGGAATTTTTTACGGTTCATCGGGCGGCAATACGGAAGAGGCGGCAGAAAAAATACTGGAAGCATTGGAATTAACAGATGATCATCTTTACGATATTGGTGAAACAGGTACTGATGCCTTTGACTTATATGACATGATAATCTTTGCCAGTTCCAGTACCGGTACGGGGAATATGCAGCCGGATTGGGCTGCGTTCCGTGACGAGCTGGAATCCATAGATTTTACAGATAAAACCGTGGCTTTTGCAGGCATGGGTGATCAGATGATGTTTCCCGATACATTTTTAGGAGGGATCGGTCATTTATACAGTTTGGTGGCAGGCAGGGCAGAAAAAGTTGTGGGAGGCAACTGGTCCTCTGAGGGCTATGAGTTTAACAAGAGCCGGTTTACAAAGAATGGTGTGTTTTTAGGTCTTGCTCTTGATGCGGACAATCAGCCCGAACTCACGGATGAGCGGATAGAAAAATGGGTTCGGCAAATCAAACAGGAACTTGGGATTCCTTGAGTATATAAAATTTTACAGCATCAATAATTTAAAATAAGATCTGAAAAAGTAGAGCGAGAAAACTGTCTCCCAAACCGGGACTCCATCCATAATTAAAGCGGAACAGTGAATATTCCTGTCCGGACAAATGTGTTGTCAGACCTCCGGTTAAAGTCCACTCATCCTGCCTGAAATCATTCCACTCAACCCGGAAAGCCGGCGTAAGTTTATGGATTCTTTTCTCCGGTCGGATAAAGGATTTCGAGATATAAACATATCCGGCCTGTTTGGCGTTTTCATCTTCGTACCTCAAAGCATATTCTGCACCGGCATCCAGGTTATTTCCTGTAAGCATATAGCCTAAATCCGTCATTTTCAAATTAATTCCGTCCTGTTTACCGCCGTAGAGATTCACGGACAGATAGTGCAAATCCGACACATTCCACATAAGGCGTCCTGCAACATTCAAAGATCTGTCCGTATCCACCGCATTCAGGCCTGAACCGTTAAAAACGCCCGATTCAACCGTCAGGGGGCCGGCTGAGGGTTTCCAGATAAATTTAACACCGATATCACGGATATGAGGTGTGGCATAACGGGTTACGGGCCGGTGAATAAAGGGCATTTTCGCCGGATTTCTCAAATTCGAATCACTGTAAGGGGTTTTATACTGACCGGCCTGAAGGGAAAATATATCCGTAATTTTCCATACCACAAAGGCATCCAGGAGTCCTAACGGCATCTTAACATCCACACCGACAAGACTTCCCGTAGTATCATAAACCTCTTCCAGGGAACCCAAATTTGAAAATTCCAGATAAATCCGAAACAGGAGATCCGGTGTCACATTGCCATAAACGCCGGCCCGTGCATGAAGAACGGAAAAGGTCTGTCCGGAAAATGCTGGTTCGGATACTATGGCTGAACGGATAAATCCAAAATAAGAAACGGACCGCCCTTCTTCCATCCCGGCGGTCAGGGGAATTACAGAAAAAAGCATCAACAAAACAAAATATCTTTTCATTTTATTGTCCTTACATTTAGTCCAAATAGAAAAGTGCAATAGAAAGTTTAACCTATCATTCAGATATGTTCAATACAATAATCTTGGTAAAGCAGACAGAGAAACCAGAGAATTCGCTTTTTATTATTAATAAACTTCATACTATTGAAAAAACTGGATGAGCTTGTAAAAAATCCGGTGTTTATCATATCCTGATTTCTGACCGTTATTGTCTTTTACGGGTGTTATTAAACATTCATCTTCAGGTTATATATTGGATATTGCTTCAGTGATTAGACAATATGGGAGCCTCTCCAATTTCATAGATTATGATTCGTTGTGCTTTTCTAGCCATAGGAAACAGATGGGCAAGTTTATAAGCCAGTCTGTTGCCGAAGTCCAGATTGACGATTTCTTCATTCGATGAAAAATAAATTTCCTTAATAAATTTAATACCCCTGTCCCATTGAACCATCTCATCCGGATCATCAATTCCCCAAAAAATTTCAGCTCCGGTCTTTTTTATGGACGGGTGGTTTTTAACTTTTTTAGAAGTAAATACGCTAAAGGCATCAAATATGAGGGTATAAAAACCGATTCTTTCCTTTATGGCATTCAGCAGAGATTTAATTTCCTCTTCATGAAGGTACATAAAAAGTCCTTCGGCTATAACCAGATATGAACTATCCATCACCAAAATATTCTCAATCCAGGCCAAATCCGTAACAGATGATGAAATTAAATGGTAAGAATCCATCTCCGGGAAAAATTGTCTCCGGATATCAATAACATCCTTAAAATCAAGGTCATACCAGATAACATCAGCATTATTGATCCTTGCATATCGGCTGTCGAGTCCACATCCTAAGTGCAGTACAATGCTTTTAGGATTGGCAGACAAAAATTCCCGGGTAAAATTATCAATCAACTTCGCTCTTAAACACATCAACGTGTTGGTTTTGCCCGGTATTTTAAGGATATTAAAATCGTAATTAATTTTTCCAATAATATCCAACGCCTTTGAATCGCTGAGGATCGGATTCTTTTTCCTGCTTTCAATCGCTTTCCCGTAGAGGGGGATCAGCAGTGTTTCTTTTTCTTTATCTAACTTTATCATGATAATGGGCAATTTATGGTGATATTCATGATAATATTAAGAACGAATATTGTAGGAAATTTGATTGTAATTCTTCTATGCATCAGTTTTCAAACACCTATTTGGTAATTATTCTTTTTTATTTATGATTTTGTAATGTATTGTATTTTTTTTCACCGTTCAAGCATATCTCTACCAGCCCATTCCCCGCATTGACAAACTAAACCAGATTCAATCATTCTTAATTCATCGTACATATATGGTAAAAAAGGACGCTGAAGCGTCCTCATCATAGATTTAAGCATCTCACTTCCTTCAATATTCCAAAAATTCAAATGCCTTCGGCGTTTAAAAAATCCTCTGTGTCTCTGTTTCTCTGCAGGAATACTTTTCATTATTCCGAAACGGTCAGAAACCGTTCACTGCCTCAACCTCCCCGGTGAAATACGCTCCGCTTATTTCACGGGGCAGGCTACCGGCTACCAACTTCTCCCTGCAATTCATCCGTTGATATGTTAAATTCCAACACTTGAAAAATGAATAAAAAATGAGGTTTGACCATGGAATTAAAACTGCATGAATTTGATCTGCCGCTGAAATATAAATTCGGGATTTCCCGGGAGACACGGACCGTCCAGAAGACCATTATCGCTGAAGTCATACAAAACGGTATAAGCGGATACGGAGAGGCCGTGGCCAATCACAAATATTATGGTTTTACGGTTGATCGGATGTTTGCCGATCTGAATTCCCTCCGGAAGGATCTGAATGTCCGGAACATCCTTGAAACACCGCCCGATACCCTTTGGGAAATTTACAATCCCCGGTTGAAAGAAAATCCCTTCGCCCAGTGTGCCCTGGATATGGCCTTGTGGGATTTATTCGGGAAGCTAAAGGGAATGAAGACATGGGAGCTGTGGGGACTGGATGAGTCCAAAAGGCCGGTTACCGATTATACCATCGGCATTGACGAAATTGACGTGATGAAAAAGAAACTTCTGGAATATGCGGACTGGCCGGTTTTTAAGATCAAGCTGGGAACCGAACACGATATGGAAATCGTGCAGGAACTCCGGAACGTGACGGATGCTGTGCTGCGGATTGATGCCAACTGTGCCTGGACAGCAGAACAAACCATCGGCTTTTCTAAGGCATTAAAAAAACTGGATGTTGAATTCATTGAACAGCCGCTTCCGGCAGAGGATTGGAATGGGATGAAAAAAGTTTATAAGCACTCCGTCCTTCCGATTATTGCCGATGAAAGCTGTGTCCATGAGGGAGATGTGGACCGCTGCAACAGCTATTTTCACGGGGTGAATATCAAGGTTGTGAAATGCGGCGGACTCACACCGGCATTGCGCATGATCCGCCGGGCCCGGGAACTGGATATGAAAGTCATGGTCGGTTGTATGACTGAATCCACCGTGGGCATTTCCGGCATTGCCCAGCTTATGCCTCTCCTGGATTTTGTAGATGCGGATGGGCCCCTTCTCCTTGCAAAAGATATTGCCACAGGAGTGACTATAGAGAAGGGTGTGGTATATTATTCTGATGTCCCCGGAAATGGAGTAAAATTAATTGATAATTGAAAATTAGCTCGCTGTGCTCGCGATTCAAACCAACTGGTTCAGATGACTTTGGACTTTTGACTTTTAATCCTGTGAAATGAGCGGAGCGTATTTCACGGGGCAGGCTATCGACTACCATTCATCATTCATTATTCATCATTCATCATTCTTAAAATGGGTATCCTATACTAATATGTGTAAAAATATCCCCCCGCTTAAAACTCTTGGCGGCTGTAATCAGTATGGGTCCGATCGGACTTCTATATCCGTATGAAAAGCCCATTCCATAGGAATATTTTCCAAACTTTATCATTTGGGACAGTTCATCTGTGGCATAACCGCCGTTTAGTGTTGTGAAGAAATAGTTGTTTTTCGATAGTTTGTTTCTTAACGAAAAAGAGAATGACGAAAGCTGTGTTCCGCTTAATTCCATTATTTGGAATCCATAAAGAGGAATAAAATTCAGACTTTGGACCCCTGCTCCTCCCATGTAGAACTTATGTATGTCCGGAATATTTTCCCTGTCTGAAAAACCGAAATTCAATGATCGTATGATCGTGGCATTCCATGTAAGGGGAATTGCCTTGTCTATACGGAGTGTGACGGTTGAATAGGGTTTGTATTGTATGGAATCAATGTTGGAATAAACAGAACCGGCAATCCGCCTGAGATAAATATTGACAAAACTGCCGTCATTTGGGAAAAAACGGTCGTCATAAGTATCATAGTGCAGATGAAGAAAAGCACTGGGGATATTAAACGTACTTTTTGGATATGATCCGATTATTGTTCGGATTCTGGCGATTTCATTTTGGAGTCCAAGTTGCACAAACATATTATCAACCGGGCCGGAATGGAGCATCATTGCCGCTGAACCATATTGAAGATCCAATTCCTGGGTTCGTTTATGATTTTCATAAAGATAGGCGTTAAAATTCTGAAATTGAAGGTTCAAGCCTACACCGGGAGCATATTTCCAGGATGTATAATAGAATAGACTGCTTGAAACGGCAGGATTGGCACCTAACATCAGATCGGTCGAGAATTTCGATCCTTCGATTAGAATATTCCTGTAGGTAAGATTTAAAAGGAGAAGGGATTTTAGGTGATCATCATAATGGATGCCGACTTTCAGAAAATTGGTAGATTTTTCCACGACCCGTATAATAAGCCGGACGCCTCCTGTACTCAATGGTTCAAGTTTATAATTTACCTGTTCAAAAAACTGACTTCCATAAATCCTGTCAATCGCTTTTATCAGATCATCCGGGGAAACCCATTGGGGTGGAACAATGCGAAGTTTACTTAAAATAAGCTCATCAGAAGCATTTACAACACCTTCCAGTTCAAATTCTCTTATAAAAAGCCGTTCAATTTGCGTTGTAGGTATAAATCGGATACCCCCTTTTCCCCTGAGTCCCAGAGAATCTGCCAAAGCCCTGATTTGAGGAAGAGCCTCCAACGCGGTTTTTTCACCCGCCCGAATCAAAGAATCTACTGCTTCTTTGGAAAAATCAATTGCCGTCAGATCTCCAATCTCCGGAAGAATGAGAATATCGCAGAGTTTCTGTTCATTTAATGTATTGGCAGTACTTTGAAATAGGGCGGTCTGACTCATTATAAGCAGAGCTGAGGAAAGCTGATTCCGGTCAAAAAGGGGTGTTGCCACATCCACACCGATAACAACATCTGCACCCATTTTGCGGATATCAGAGACGGGGAAATTACGAATAACACCGCCGTCAACAAGCAGTCTTCCATCAATTTCTATGGGTGTAAATACAGAAGGAACGGCCATGCTTGCCCTGATAGCATCGGCCAGGTATCCATTATCCTGAACAACTGCTTCACCTGTTTCAATGTCGGTGGTTATACATAAAAAGGGAATAGGCAGTTCTCGAAAATTGGAAATGTGGTGAACCGGCAGCGTCAAATTAGATAATTTATTTGAGATATTGTGCCCGCCTATAAGTCCCAACGGTAAAGTTACTCTGCCCTCTTTCAGAGGAAAGGACGCAATATATTTTTCCACATCTTCTTTTTCTTCAAGGGCAATATGTCGTCTGGGAATCCTGTCTGAAAACATCAGTTCCCAGTCCATCTCTCTGACTATTTGTTCCAGTGTTTCCGCATCATATCCAATGGCATAGAGCCCTCCAACAATACTTCCCATACTGGTACCTGTGATAAAGTCCGGACGAATTCCTTCCTTTTCCAGAACCTTTATAACACCGATATGAGCGATTCCCCGTGCCCCGCCGCCACTGAGAGCCAGTCCAAGTTCAGGCTTTGTATCACACCATAAACCCGCCGTAATGAAAAGCAGCAGGAAAAGACCTTTTCTAATCATGGGAAATCCTTAAATAAACTACAAAAATATACAGGGATTGTTGAAGAATTTAAATGTAAATCAGTAGGCGGTAGACGGTAGACGGGGAATTCTGAATTTTGAATTCTTAATTCTGAATAGAATGAAGAATGATTGAATTTGATCAGTTGACAGTCCCGGAGAAAGTGAAGCGTAACGCGAGAAAAGTGACAAGGAGCAAGGCATGAGTCAAAAAGTCGAAAGTTCCCAAACGCTATTCAGGGATGGTCAACTGTTGACTGTTGAATGTCGACTGTCGACTGTTTTATTCCAGCTACCAAATTTAACTCATCATTCATCCTTCTTAATTCTTCATTCATTTTTGTATATTCTTACTATAAAAATCGGAGTAATTATGTCAGCATCACAAAAGAAAACATTTATACTCGATACAAATGTAATCCTCCACGATTCAAGCTGTATTCAGAATTTTCAGGAACACGATGTGGTGATCCCCATTGTGGTCCTTGAGGAACTTGACAGCTTTAAACGGGGGAATCAGATTATCAATCTGAATGCCCGTGAGTTTACACGTTTTTTAGATAATATCAGTGGTTCACAAATATTTAAGGCCGGGATTCCCCTGGGTGAAAGCCGGGGAAAGGTCCGTATAACCATGACCCGGGAACTCCATCCCGTGCTTCGGGCTATTTTCAAAGACGATTCTGCTGATCACCGTATTTTGAGTACCGCCCTGGAAATTCAGGAAGCCCAGACCAACCGACGAAATTCAGTGGTTCTGATCAGCAAAGATGTGAACCTAAGGATGAAAGCGAAGGCTCTGGGACTCCATGCAGAAGATTACACAACAGACCGGATTGCCAGTGTGGATGAACTTTATACAGGAAAGGAGCTGATTATTGGTTATCCCGGCGAGGAAATTGATAGGCTGTATAAACCACCCTATGAAATTTCTCCCGATAATATGAAAAAATATTCCGCCGAAGCCCCGGTCCCCAATAAGTATTTTATACTTAAAACCGAAAACCACAGTGTTCTGGCAAATTATCATGCGGGGAAGGATATGGTTCAACGTGTGGATAAGGTTCATGCCTACGGAGTAAATCCCAGAAACGCAGAACAAACCTTTGCCATTCATGCTCTGCTGAATGATGAAATTCCCCTGGTAACAATGACAGGAAAAGCCGGGACAGGTAAAACACTTTTAGCCCTTGCTTCCGCCCTTGAATGTAAGCGGAACTATCGTCAGATCTATCTGGCCAGACCCATCATCCCCCTGAGTAACCGGGATTTGGGATTTCTGCCGGGAGATGTAAAAAGTAAACTGGATCCCTACATGCAGCCTCTCTGGGATAATCTGAAGGTGATTCAGAATCAGTTCGATGAAAAAGATAAACGAAATGAAAAGATTAAAGAATTACTGGAACTGGAAAAACTGATCATTACGCCCCTTCCCTACATCCGGGGAAGAAGTCTTCAGAAGATCTATTTTATCATTGATGAAGCCCAGAATCTTACACCGCATGAAATTAAAACCATTATCACCCGGGCCGGTGAAGGTACAAAGCTGGTTTTTACCGGGGATATATATCAAATTGACCATCCATATCTTGACAGCCAGAGCAACGGTCTCAGCTATCTCATTGACCGGATGAAAGGTCAGCCCCTTTATGCCCATATCAATCTGGAAAAGGGGGAACGATCCGAACTGGCCGAACTGGCCTCAAATCTGCTTTAAAGGAGTCCTATATGAAGTTTTTACAGGGCATTTCTGCCTTTCTGATTTTTTTTACAGCTTTTTTGTCTGCCTATGAACCAACTCATCCATGGCTGACTGATCCTGAATCCATACATTCCCACCTTGACAGTCTGGCTATGTTCTGGGAAGGAACATTTAACCATGAAACCGGTGCTTTTTATACGGAAATTAAACGAAATGGGGATATTGAAACAAAATGGGGAACAGCAGACTATGCCACAACACTTACCCAAAGCCGGAATGCCTATGCCATGGTCCGTTTTTTTATGGTGAATGGTGATACGATGCACCTGAATATGGCCGGTAAAGCGTTGCACTTTATGCGGGAACACGCATGGGATGAATCCCAGGGCGGCTGGTATACTGTCGTGAAGATGGACGGAACTGTTCCTTATCCCAATGATAAAAAAACAATATTTCAGAATCTTTATGCTCTTTTAGGACTAACGGCTTATTGGGAATGCACACGTGATCCGGAGGTTAAAAGCTGGATTGACGAGACCTTTGATGTTCTGGAAGATAAAATGTGGGATACGCTTCATGACGGATATTTTGAATATGCCAATGCAAACTGGACCTATCCTAAAGACAAAAGTTTCAACGGGATCATGGATGCTATTACAACACACCTGGTGATTCTTGCCGCTCATGATCCGAATGGACGGTATATGGAACGCTGGAAAGAATTGGCCGGGCTGACACTTGCTAAACTTGTTCCGACAATTACAGACAATACACCATTTTTTAAGGAGTATTTCAGTTCTTCATGGGGCAACGGAAGCACAGATCCGGGACGGGAGGAATGGGGAAACAGCGGCCATATGAATAAAGCAGCATGGTGCCTTACCCGACTTTACAGGCTGGATCCAAGAGAAGAATACCTGGATGCAGCGGAATTAATTACAGGAAACATGTATACATTTGCCTTTGATTCAGAAAACGGAGGAATGTGGGGAGCCTTTAACCGTTCAACTAATGAACCCAACTGGAATTGGAACAAGTCCTGGTGGGAACAGCAACAGGCCGTGATGGCCGGGCTCCAGCTTTATGATCTTACCGGGAAGGACTTATATCTGCAAATGGCTGACTCCACACTTCTGTTTTATACAAGTTATCTGTTGGATCATCAGTACGGCGGCGTTTTTCATGAAGTGAGCAGTGACGGCAATACCCTGGTTAATGACGGTAAAGGAGGAGGATGGAAAGGAGCGTATCACTCAGCAGAAAATGCTTATTATTCTTATTTGTACCAATCACTATTCAATCTTCACCAACCAGTGGTTCTTAAATTCCGGCCCCATGGCTCTGCCCGGTCCCGTCAGATACTGCGTCCTTTGTCAATTGAAAATCATCGTCTATGGATTACGGATGTTGTTAAAAACGGTGAACCCTGGGTGGCCTTCGGGAAGGATTTTGTAGACTTTTCCAACACCGATCCCGGGGATGTATTTACAGTGACCTTCTCTCCCGACAGTACCATTCAGTATACGGGAACAAAGAAAATATACAGGCCGGTTACACACGCATTGCAGCAAAACTATCCCAATCCTTTTAATGCATCGACAATCATTCCATTCCACATGGATCAAAGCGGATATGCAGAACTCACAATATATTCGCTGGAAGGCCGTTTAATGGAAAAAATTTCTTCATATCTCACTGCCGGCAATCATACCTACACCTGGAACGGCACATCGGAGAAGGGACAGAACGTGACTTCGGGCATCTATGTTTATCAGTTACGGATTAATGGACACACAGCCGGAACACGGACGATGGTTATGGTTAAATAAAGATTGAGACTAAGACTAAGATTGAGACTAAGATTGAGACTAAGACTAAGACTAAGATTAAGACTAAGATTGAGACTAAACCCGGAGAAATAAGCGGAGTGTATTTCACGGGGGAGATTGAGATTGAGCCCTGTGAAATGCGTGAAGCGTATTGCACGGGTAAGGTCGAGGTTGAATGGTGGAGCCCTGTGTCTGCCAATTCCTTTTTTACCGTGTTTACCTGATAGTTATTTCACAGGTTCAAATTGTAAGCTGAAATCAAAATGTGAAGCGGAATGAGTGAGAGCTCCGGATGAAATAAAATGCACACCCGTTTCCGCTATGGCACGGACGGTTTTCAGTGTTACGTTTCCCGAGGCCTCCAGACGTATATTTTCGGGACAATCACTGACACATTGCTTTATATCTTCTATGGAAAAATGATCAAGCATAATCATATCAATAGGAAAGTTAGAAGCCTGTCGGAATTCATCCATATTTGTGACTTCGACTTCTATTTTTATTAAGGAATCTATCTTTTTTTTCCAGGATAAAGCAGATTCCAGGGCGGATATTATTCCTCCTGCTGCCCGGATATGGTTTTCCTTGATCAGAATCATATCCCACAGTCCTGCCCTATGATTCGTCCCACCTCCGCATGCCACAGCGTATTTATCCAGTGCTCTGAAAAGGGGTGTGGTTTTTCGTGTATCCAATATTTTGCAATCCGTATGAGAAATTTCATTCACAAAGGATTGGGTAAGGGTGGATATCCCTGATAAGTGACCTAAAAAATTCAAAGCTGTCCGTTCGGCAGTCAAAATGGATGCAGCATCTCCTTCAACAGTAAGAACAACATCACCGGGATACAGCACATCTCTATCCTGTTTATATAGTATTATTTTCAAGTTTGGGTTCAGGGTAAGGAAGACTTTCTTCGCAACAGAAATACCACTGAGAATTCCGCGCCCCTTGGACATTATCTTTGCAATGGCAATTGTTTTGATCTTCAGTGCTTCACATGTAATGTCCCCATCCTGAATATCTTCGGTAAGAGCATAACCAATCATTGCATCCAACAGTACCGGATCGCCTGTTTGATCTTTCATTGAATATTCCTGCTTTTTAGAAATTTAACGAATCTTTCTTCATGAAAAAATAAATGTACCAGCCAAAAATCAGTATATAAAATAAAAGCGGCCTCATTTGAGACCGCTTTAGGGAAGGGAGGGGGGTATCGTATGATTATTTCTTGTATTTTATACGTTTTTCTATTCTCATTGAACGGTCGCCGGGAGCGGCCATACAGTCACCGGCCATTCCCCTGCCACGCATTCCTGCCCCCATGAGTTTGAAATTTTCTTCTCCGACCACATTTTTGACCTGAAGCTTTTGTTTCAACCGAAGTTCACTGAGCTTTGCTTTAATCTGATCAATTTCACTATTCTTTTTTAAAAGATTCTTTTCACTTTCTCCTTTTACAATCATTTCCCGGAGTTCGATCTGTTTGACTTTAAGGTCAGCCTGCAAAGGAATAACATCTTTCTGATGCTTTACCCGGAGGTCCTGAAGCTGGATTTTCTGTTCATCAGTCAGATTTAGTTTCTCTTCTGCGTAAGTACAGTCACCCATTCTTCCCTGTCCCATACCTCTGCCACCCATTCCCTGGGCCCACAGTGTACTTGTTGCAATTAGAATGATTAATGCAAGACTTAGTTTTTTCATTTTCTTCTTCCTTTTGTATGTTGTTGTTTTAGTTTTATTCTCAGTTCTTTCCGGAATTCATCCTCAAAGAAAATCAGTTTAGCTCTTTGCGACGGATTTAAAACCGGTTTTAAATCATCCAGGTATCTCTCTTTTTCTTCCCGAATGCTCTTCTCGATGATTCTAAATTCACTTATGATTGTATCTAATTCGTCTTCAGAAATTTGTTTTTCCCGGCAACACTCATTTGTTTTTTCTGACAGTTCACGAATCTTATCAAAGAGTTCTTTCATGTTTTCCTTATGGTGTCTCATTCGTGGGAAGAAGAGTTCAGCCTGTTCCGGCGTGAGTTCCAGATATTCGGTCATATGATAGATTATCAAACTTTCCATTTGGGGATTTGAAGGCACCATAGGCTGATGCATCTGTGCGAACCCGGAAATTGTAAAAAACAGGAGAAGAAAAACGAGACGAATAATTTTTTTCATCTTACACCTCAATTAATCGTGTATTCGTTAATAAGGTCTTCAAGCTGATATATATCTTCTGTTTGGACAAGATAGTCCAGAATGACATCTTCCGGGACATCAAACACAACTGTTTGTGTCTGTTCCGGATAATAGTATTCAGCAATTTGAGACATTATATCATTTGTTTCAGAATCTGATGACCATGGCTGCACCAGCAGCAGGATCAGAACAGCAGCTATTGTCAGCGCTCCGGCACTGAAGCGTTCATAAAATGCACGCCGCTGTATTTTTTGGACTCTCGATAGAATTTGGGAACACTGTTCATCATGATTCTCCGGGCAGGGAAAAGCACGGGACAGCGACCGATCAATTTTTTTTAGCATTATTTGATCCTGATCTTTCATGTCAGCACCTTTTTTAATTTTTGTATACCTTTATGGTAAGAAACTTTGGCACTGTTTTCACTTGTTGAAAACAGGTTTGCGATTTCATGATAAGTGAGTCCTTCAAGCCGTGCGCTGATAACACTTCTTTCTAACGGAGAAAGGTGTTTCAACCATTCTTTTTTGAAATCAGGCAGGGGTTCATCTTCTGTGACGGGGGTATTGGAAAAATCACTTTCTTCAAAATTATTCCAACGTCCGGACTGATCACGCTGAACAAAATTATAAGCTTTATTCATGGCAATGCGGCGGAGCCATGTTCCGGGAGAGGATTCACCGCGGAATGTGTGCATCTTTTTCCAGGCAGTGATAAAAACATTCTGGACACAGTCCAGCGCATCATCCTTATTACCTGTTATGCGTATCACGGTGTTGTAGATCATATCATAATACTCCTTGAGCCATGTTTCAAATTGTTCCTTCTTTCGCATTGCCGTCCTTTGCTGCTCAGTGGTTTGACACAATCATCAGTTAAAAGTTAATGAAATTGAGATTGAGATTGAGATTAAGATTGAGATTAAGATTAAGATTGAGATTAAGCCCTGTGAAATAAGCGGAGCGTATTTCATGGGGGAGATTGAGCCTGGTGAAATGAGTGAAACGTATTTCACGAGGGAGTAACGAGGGTTTTCCCAAATATGTCCAATCCCGGTCATCGAGTAGATCTCCGCCATTGGCGGAGGTCGTATCGAGATGCCGGCTACTGTCTACCGGCTACTGTATATCCGGCTCTTTTCATGTCGTCACTCTTCTTCCGCGGATATATTTATCCGGGATCACGTGTTGCAGCATGCCGAAGCCATAGTCGGTAAATTCACCAAGCCCTGCTTCATATGCAAAGAGGAGCAATTCGGGTGTTCCACGAAGAACAAGGGGGGAAAACAGGCTTTTTACTTTCAAAAAACCCATTTCTTCATATTTATGGATATTGATCAGTTTTGTAATCTTACTTTTTTTTCGGAGAACGTAATCCGGGTCGAATTCAACGCAGAGTTTGGGATTTTCCGGTGCTTTTCCGTAGAACTCTTCATATCGGCGGGACATAGTAGCAGTCATGATATGATTCAGATCATAATCCTGTGGCAGAACAAACATAAAAGCCTTGGAACGCTGGGGTCGGGACAGGGCAATGGGAGAAAGACAGGTAAAATGGGGGACTTCTTCCAATTCCGGGCTTTCTTCCGTTTCGGTCCTAACCAGTGTGAACCGTGTTGTTTGGATCTGTATCACTTCCCATTCTTTAAAAACCGTTTCCAGGCAGCGGATAAAGACCTTATCCGGTGAAGAAATAAAGAGTGTTGTCGGTTCTTCACCTCCCATAATCCGGTTCTCATTAATTTTACGGTTGGGGATATGTAGCTGGGAAAATGTATAGGCATCAAAGGACTGCCACTTTTTATCTTTAATGATATTTTCATCACAAAACCGATGGAAAGAACGGGTAGCCAGCCGGATCAAATGCCGAACCTGAGTATTCACGTTAATCGGAATACTATAATTTGGGACCTGTGGCGCGAGTATGAGTCGTAAAAGCATCCTTTAACCTTTCACGGATGATATAATAATACCTCTTTCTCTCTTGAAACGCTATAAAAATATGAAAGTTCAAGAAACACGGGGAAATTTAATAAAAACTATTTAGACTGCAAGAAAGAAATTTATCTGAACTGATTGAAGCTTTTAAGTAAGCAGTGTTCATATTAAATTTGCAAATTCGGAGAGGTGGCAGAGTCTGGTTGAATGCACCGCACTCGAAATGCGGCGTCCGCCTTGGCGGACCGGGGGTTCGAATCCTCTCCTCTCCGCCAAAATTACTTAAAGCCATATATAATCTACTTTTGATCAGGATATACAAAAATAAATGTTCCGGGTATGTTCCAATTTTGTTATTTTATCCATATTATTATTGGAGGACATGTGATTACAAAAGTGAAGGTTTACAGCCGTACAATCGGAGGCAAAGCCAAGTATGGTATCCGGTATACCCTCAATGGAAAAGACAGAAAAGAGATCATTGGTACTTCAAAAAGGCAGGCTGAACTGGCAGCCAACGCAAAAATGAAGGAGCTGTTCAACCAAAAAAGAGGTTTGGTTAGTGACAGAAAGATAAACCTTGAAGACTTGTATCAGGAATATATAACTCGTAAGCGAGTACTGACAGAGTCATCTAAGGGCAGATACAGGAATCTGTTCAGATCTTTTCATCAATTTATGAAAACCAATTTTCTCCTGGCCTGCGATGACATACAGAATATTGCCAGGCATCATATTGAGGAGTATGCAGAACATTTGCAGAATGTAGAGAAAAAGGCTCCGAAAACAATCAATGGTTCCATTGAACATGTTCACTCAGTATTTCTATATGCCGTACAACAGAACTATATCATCCAGGCTCCTACGAGAGATGTGGAGAAATTTCCCATTCATGATGAAAAAGAAGCCCCTTATTTTACTCCGGATGAACTGAACAGAATTTGGGAGGTTGTAGATTCTTATTGGCTTCCCTTTCTCCAATTCTTGTATTATACTGGTTTACGCAAGGGGGAACTTATAAACCTGACATGGAAACAAGTGGATTTAGTTTCGGAGGTTAAAAGAATCACAATAATTCCTACAGATGATTATCGTACGAAAACAGGAGGGAAAAGGACGATTCCACTACATGAGAAAGCGGTTCAAATTCTTCAGGCTCAGAAAGGAAAGGATGATAAGTATGTGTTTGTCTCACGAGAGGGAAAAAAGATCCATCCAGACAAACCCTATCATTCCATGAAAACTGCTCTTCGGAAATGCAATCTTGAGGGTGATGTTCACAAGTTACGGCATACCTTTGCCAGTCATTTAGTTATTAACGGTGAAGATATCTACACGGTCAAAGAACTTCTTGGACATAAAGACATCACCCATACAATGATCTACTCTCATTTAAGTCCCAACAAGAAGCAGTCGGCTGTAGATAAACTTCAAAAATTTAATTATTAATATATTAATAATAATAATATTTTATGTCAGTGTCAAAATTTTCAATCATTCTACTTTCTTCTTGATTGTTAAGCAACAGATGGGGTATATTCAATCAAAACTATGCAAGTTAATGTTGATTAGAGCATTCAAAAGATAATGAGTTACCCATGAAAGTAATATTTAAAGAAACTAATCTTTTCCAAAATGATTTGAATAGGTTAAGCACATCTGAAACAGAAACTGTAGTTAGAATAATCAGTAGAATGGCAAAGCTTTTTAAAGACAACAGGGGTATTTTCTTAAAAGAGGCAATACATGCCCCTGTAACTCTAAAATCTGACTTAGAATCTTCACTATATATTTTACGTGTTGATAAAAAACTAAGGATTCTTTTTACAGCTGATGAAGATCCTATATTCAATCAAATAATGATCACTTTATTTCGGATAACAACTCCTGATATGTATATGAAGGCTTTTTCTCAATTAGTTAAGTCATTATATAAAAATACATTATTAAATTATTCAATAAGAGTTAATGGAAGAAAGTTAAGAAGTGACAAAAATTAAACCAATATTTGATGAGTATGGAATTATTTTTGAAGCACAAAAAATTTTACCAGAAAATTTAAAACTAAGTTTTTTAGAAGCATTAGCGGAGCTCGAAGATAATAATAATTATATAAATAAGACATTTGATAAAACTAGACTTCATAGAGTAAGAGGTTTTACACAACCAATATACCGTGCCGACATAGAGAAAATTTCGGGCTGGCGGTTTCATCTCCAGTTTATTGACGGTCAAGTCTTTCTTAAGGATATAATAAAAAGCAAAAGGCATGATGACGTTATCAAGGCAACAAAATCTAAAAAGTACAGATATATAAAAGAATCAAAATAGGTTAGGTGGTCATGAAGAGCAACTTTTGCTTTTTTCATTAGTACACCTAATCTTATGTTTGATCATACTAGGAGAAGAGTTGTATGTCCGATACGTCCTCAAAGGTCCCATTCCTGCCTGACAACATCAGCTGCAAAATCGAGCTGATGGTTGGTGCCTCTTCCGATGGGACAGAGGAAGTGGCACCTGCGCGTTCAGGCGGTTCCATAGAAAGGTTTCGCTCGATCGCACAGGCCTTTGTTACGTATCTGCAGGTTCTGTGGCAATACGCGCATGAGATCGGCTCGGTCGCAGAACGCACATCTCTAACCAATCTGGCACGGGTTCCGGAGCTCCTACAGGAGATTGAGAAGCGACAGAAGAGAGCATTGCCGGGCGAAGTTCAGGTGGCTTCGATTGTGTTTTCGGCCGAGAGCAAAGAGCAATCGAGGCAACGGGAGAAGCGTTTCCCGGTCTTTGATTTGGAGCACGTGAGGAAGCTCAGTGAGTACCTTACTCAACACACGAAGGCACTGAGACTGCTAAACGAGACGGTTCTTCAGCAGATGGTCAACGCTTGGGAGCGTGCCCTAGGTGAGCTGGTGGCATGGAAATTGAGTGCTGACCCAGATGCCCTCCCCAAGGATCGTATGATGTCGCTTTCGGATGTCATGAGTTTCTCAGACTTCGACGAAGTTCGGCGGCACGTTGTCGAAGGGGAGGTCGCAGATTTCCTCAAGTCAAAAACCACAGTCGAGCAGATCAAGTATTTCAAGGACGAGTTTGGTGCAGACTTGAAGAGCCAGTTTCCTGGCGTGGATGAGCTCTGCGAGATTATTCTCCGTAGACATGCAGTTGTGCATGCCGGAGGGATTGCTTCTTCTGAATACTGTCGTCGTGTTTCCAAGCTAAAGAAACTCCCCGGCACTCCCATAGATAAAGGCAAGCGGCTGCCCCTAGACGCGGGCTACATACAACGAGCGTGGTCGGTCATTTTCTCCGCTGGCGTCGTATTGACCCATCTTGTGGCCAAAACGCATGCACGAGGCAAGCACTGCAAAGAGGATGAAGAGACTGCCGACTCGTTCCTCATCAACGCGGCATTCAACGGGATTAAATCAAAGCAATACGAAGCAGCGATTGCAATTCTTGAGTACGCCCACGCCCCTCGGCTCGCATCGACATCCTCAGATCTCATGGTCCTTGTTAACCTCGCACAAGCCTACAAATGGAGTGGTAATGAAGAGAAGTGTCGTGCCCTTCTGAATGAGCATGACTGGGAATCTTGCAGTGCGAACTTCCGGCTCTGTGTCGCTGCGCTTAAAGATGATGATAATCTCTTGCGAAAGGAGCTTGCAGTAGCCGCGAAGGAGGGAAGCGTCGGCATCGCAGAACTGTACGAATGGCCGGTCTTCCAGAAGGTGCGATCCGGAGATCATTTCCCTGCTCTTTTGAAGGATATCTATGGAGATGATGCCGTGATTCCAACGCGTTCAGAACCGACCAAGTTGCTGAACTTCGGGACTGATTCCACGATGTCAGAGCTACTACAGGGAATTGTCGGAAAGATGGCTGAGCTTCCGCAATCGACCGTCGAGGACAAGGAAGATCCAACATCCGAGTGCTCCTGACCACTATTCCGCTGCCGCTTCATAGTGGCAGGAGACTCAAGCGTTAGTAAAAAAGAAGAAAGCAAATGAGGAAATTCCAAAATCCAACCGATAACAAAGGCTATATGCAATTAAAACGCGATATTACCAATCAGGTGGCATTTAGTCTGTGGTACTTCACCTTGATTGCTATATTTGAAATAAAGTATAGTCGACTAAGCCATTAAGACAATGATGATCAGAATGAGTATATCTTTGAATCAGTCAGAATTATCCAGTCTAAGCAGACAACTTCACGATTTCACTTGAATCAATCACATTCCTGTCATTTTTTTGGGCAGTATCCAGAGGAAAATATAGTTCCGGAACAGATTGATAATGGCCCAATACATGACCAGGGCTGCCTTGAGAAAATAGAAAAGAATTGCAATTACGATTTTTATCGGAG